>Ga0233413_10000321_pt1 | contig 23678 bp, 27 predicted proteins | sample Na_anoxic_6_MG_FD_189019 | JGI IMG/M metagenome (GOLD analysis project Ga0233413, IMG submission 189019) | Seawater microbial communities from Saanich Inlet, British Columbia, Canada - Na_anoxic_6_MG | ecosystem: Environmental > Aquatic > Marine > Inlet | place: Canada: British Columbia...
CACATAGTTGGGTCGAATAGTTCATATATTGTCCCATTTCGTGCAATTACGTATGGAACGCTTACATGCCAATCTTTTTTTGACAGCGCTGCTATGTCACTTCTCAATACACCAACTGTATTATGTAGTATGATTTTAGTCTTGGTATATTTAGCTGGATAGAAATATGAACTATATCCGGGATTTATCTTAATAATATCACCACCTGTAATAGATTCAATCGAACTAACCTTAAACTTAGTCCCATTAATATCAACATAATCACTGGCAAATTTATTTTCATGTTCAGTTATTTTACTTGCTCTCATTATACACCTCCTGAGTTAAAAGAGTTTATACTTACTTACTAGTATATAAACTCTAATTAATTAAGTGAGGTGACCTATGAGTTCCAATAATGAAACAAAAGACTTCCTAGAAGAAGTTTCTTCAGATACAATTAGCGACGTAGCCGAAGTGGTTGACGAAGTGCCAAAAAATAAACCAAAAACCAAAAAGAGAAAAACTCCTGTAACTCCAGTAAATCCGGAAGTTCCTACTAGAAAAGCTTCAGGGTTTAAAAAAACTACAGTGCAGGTTATGACAGGTCGTCCTATGTCTGCTCTTAGTAAAGATATACCTGTAAGTAAATCTAATAAGAACAGTAAAATAAATCCTCCTGCTAAAGGATTTGATTTTATTTAATAACTTAATTGACAAAACTCCTTCATTTTCTATATTAGGAAGTAAGGAGGTTCGTCATGAACAAATTTATCTTAATAATCGCATTCTTATCACTCTCTGCTTGGGGTAGTATAATAGACCTCGATGCACAGCGTAAAATTCTGAACGCAAAGCAAAATCTAGAACTGATATCAGCTAACAGTAAGTTACCTGCGAAATTAACCAATCAACTTAACCAATTACGTAAAGAGGCAATTAATCTTAGTGAGATTATATATTCTAGACGATGTAATTCAGTGTCTATCAATTCATTACCCGATGAAACATGTGACCATTTTTTCGTAATTAGTAAAAAATTCATTGATTCATATGCAAAATGGAATAATTCATTTTTCAAAAGTAGAGTTAGTTTGTTAAAACAGGAACGTAATTTCCGTAAACGAATTCATGCATGTATTGAAATGATGGGTGCATTCCTTAATCCAAATATGACTCCGGAGGCACTATTTCCTCATAAATTAAATGTAGACGTAGAACGTAGATATGATACAGACGTAACTATCTCATTTATACCTAAATACAATAAGAAGTGGATATTCCATGGAAATACATCGGGATATAATCGTAACGGTGAGATTAAGTATCTAAAAAAGTATTTCATGCCTTGGACCAATAACTGTCGTGACCTTGTAGTAGATAAAAGTGGTCGATTGGAGCCAAGATATTTAGAGGATGTAAAGCAATATTGGAAAGACTCGCCATATGAGTTCCAACATAATACACGAGGGAACTATACAGGCATCTACATCGGTTTTAAGCGCCCTAGAGCCTATGTTCTTGAAATCTTAGTCAATGGTAAGGTATATAAAGAAGTGACCGTAGAGTATGCTAGTACGATGCGTAAGAAGAATAAAAAATACTACTCATCTAGTGTAGATATCCAATCCTTCATGTATTTAGATGTATTACCTAAACAAGAAATTCGATTTCAACTTGGTTCGGCCGCTCGACATCAAATTATGCACTGGAATATCTTTATAGATAAAAAAACTGACTATAATAGAAGCGGAATTATATCAAAGACATTCCAAGTACCTGATGGTGATGTTGAAGTAAGACTTAGAAACTAAAAAAGGTAGCTTATGCTACCTTTTTCTATATTCATATTATTAAAATGCATCAAAATCTGGTGCGATTTTTGTTTTTTCATCTGTTAAGGTAAGTTTAACATCATATTCAACAATATTTTTTTTACCATCCTCATCTTCTTCTTTGCGATTTAGATAAGCAACTGCAATTGATGTATCTTCGTTCTCTACCTCTTTCATAAATGAAAGCACGTATTCGAAAATATCAATACCATTTTTACATTTGCGAGTAATTGCAATATCAACTAATCTGGCTGTAAACTGGACTGAGTCAAAATCTACGATGAAATGGTTCTTTTCATAGTCACTGGTATCAATTCCCAGCTTTTTCCAACGAACTGGGAAGGTAAACAGCTGCTTGAAATTATTTGTCTCTAATGTATCTTCAAATGAGTTCAGAAATGATTGCATATCACCTTCATTAGTGTGTTTGATAGATACTTTACTGTAAACATCCTCATCAGCTTTTGCGTGAAGATGTCTGGTCATAACTCCCTGCCAGTTTATATTTAGCATATGTGGCTCCTTTTTTAGATATAGTCTGATTTACTATGAGAAATATAGAAACTTTGATTCCGTTGTCATATAAATTATTTTTAGTAGTATAAACAAGAGTATAACCCATATAGAGATATTATGAAGTCAATAAAAATAGCAGGAATTCGTTTAGTAAACTATCTGAATGATGGCATTAACTGGAAAGACCATAAGGATATTATTTTAGACTTCTGGATTACTTACAAATCTCAAGATTTCGGATATAATCCAATTCAGTTCAGAAATATGTTCCTTGTAGATGAGTTACCTACCCAAGCACAGGCTGATTACGAAAGTTGGTTTGAGATATGGAATTTTCAAGATGAAGAAGACGAAAATTGGATTCAGTTCATTGATGGTACTTTAAATGTATTTTACCACACATCTAATCCAACTATAATGGAAGATGGTCTATGGTATATTGCAATGGTACAGTCAGAATTACAGGCTCGTGAAACTGTAGAAACTCAAATTTTTCATGGTAATCCAAATCTAAACTCATTTTGGAAAATGGATACTAATACTAAACCAGAGGAAGTTGGTGGTAGACGTAATGGTTACATGTTTACTAGAGAGCTTAAGGACATCTCTCCACCCGATACAAAGGGTTTTTATTGGGGAGTGGTCTTCCAGTGTACTGAAACAGTAAAGCTCTTCTACGTGGATGGAAAGGAGACTATGAGCAAATGTATCAACTGGGCTGCAAATGCAGAACATATGACATTAGTTAAGGTGACTGGTAGTGGTAGATTTGTAGTTGAACGAGTATTTGTTGAAGGTAAAGCATGGAGAGATGATAGATACATCCCTCAAGATAATACACCAAAACAGGCACTGACTGGTAGTGGATTAAATAAATACATCACTCAAAACTATGAACCGATGTATGGTGTATGGGACCAGATTGATGAAATGAAGAAAGAACATAACGAACAAATAAATCAACGTAAAAATGCACTTAATACATTCAGTGATGAAGAAGTTAAAGTGAGTAGAGTATTGGATGAAGTTGATTCATTTATTGTTCGTGGTAATGTGACTAATAAACGTCGTAAACGTAATAAAGAGATACGTCAAGCATCGCGAGATAAAAACAAAGTACGTGAACGTGAAATTAAAAAGAAAGTACGTGAATTGGAGAAAGAAGACAATAAGAAGGCTCGTAGAGACCGACAGTCACTGAACCCACTTATTGATAAAAAATAATTACATCTCTTCTATACCATCATCAATTACTGGAAGGTCATCGGGCGTAGATAAGTCTTCGCCTTCTATCGCCATATCATCTGAGCCTGATGAGTCATCAATACTATCGACTGGTACTTCTTCAAGTGATGTATTAAAATCATCATCAATAGAAGGTTCAGATACGGGAAGTATAGGCTCAGATTTTTCCTCTAATTTCATATCGGCTTCATCTACAGCCATTTCAGTACCAAGCCCTTCATAAATTATCTTATGTGCTTGTTTAACTCCTTCAACTAATGTCGGATTTACCTCATTAATTGAATCCAAAAAATCATAAAACTGTTTCATCGTTGACCCAAGTGAATATTTATAATAGTTTATACTGTATCGTTATAAACTCTATTATACACAACTAAGGGCTTAATATCATGGCTACAGAACGAAATAATTACGAATTACCTAATAATGAGGAATTCGAGAACCTACTTCAGGAAAACTTACAAACACTTAAGCCTCTAGAAATGAAAGAGAAAGAAGTGGCTGGTCAGAAACAGTTATTTCCATTTTGGAATGTAGTTGAACTAGAAGAAGTTCACTATAGCGCTGAGTCATACCTAACTGCGAAGCAAAAGAAAGAGCGCTCCGTAAAGGATGGTAATACTCTTATCAATCACATAGAAGATGTAATGGGTAATGTGAAAAATACTGAAATGGTTAATATGACTAATGCGGTAAAGGCACCTAAAAATAACATAAAGGACACTTCTACTAAAAAACAAGTAACTGAGTGGGATTCTACATCAGGAGCTGAGAAAACTGTTAACTCTAATGCGGCTAATCCTAAGAAAGACAATGTAGGTGCTGTAAAGCCTAAGAAAAATGAGTTGAAGGACACTTCTACTAAAAAACAAGTAACTGAGTGGGATGCAACTGATGAAACTAGTAAGACTATTACAAGTAAGTTTGGTGAACCCTATGGTGGAATAGACTTCAGTAAGTTTATGTAATTAAAGGCTCTTACGAGCCTTTTTTATTCACATGTTACAGGAAATCGATTATCGGAACAATCGCTACATGTATCTGTGTCACCATCTCCAGTAATCCACCCACCTACGACACATCCTTTATATGGACCTCCACTGACATCCCATATACGACGACAGTTGCGCTCATCCTGATATTGATTATAAGTCGGATTACTTTCGTTTTGTTTTAAATTAATAGTTGTCATACACTGATAGTTTATAAACTAGCTATAGCACACTTAAAGAAAGTATTAATTATGGAATTTGATTTTATGAAAATGGAAACTGACTTAGCTCTTCCTACACGCACCCAAAAGCGTAGGTCGCCTTTATTACCTATGATTGAAGCGACTACTAAGAAGGACAATGGAAACTCTAAGGATGTTAAAGCTAAGAGAGACTATACATATACGTACAGTTGTGCATTATTACCATTAAATGATAATGTGGGAGCTATCCTAAAGTACTGGACGCGTAAAATGATACCTGAGGAATCTCTATACATAAATGCAGATGAAGGCATTGATGGATATGAATTCGTACCTCACGTAACCGTTAAATATGGTCTACATGATACTACTCCCGATACATTAAGTGATATATGTGATGGATGTGGATTGATAACAATTGAATTTGGTAAAGTTGATAAATTTGATACCAATCCAAATTTTGATGTTATCAAGGTAAATGTTGAAAGTGACCAACTCAGAACTCTGAATGACAAGATATCAGAGGGTATGAGTAATGATAAAAAATGGGATTCATATAACCCACACGCCACTTTAGCATATGTTAAAAAAGGTGAATGTGAAGAATTAGTTAAAAGTGGATTCTTCACTAAATTAAATGATGTTATTGACCAAGTATGCTTCAGTTCTAAAGCAGGAACTGAGTATTACATTAACCTGTAAGAGGAACCAATGGACGGACCACTTCTAGATAGATGGGTAGGTAGACTCCACCAAGGTACTGCAAGATGCATTATCGGTGACCTTCCTGTATCTTATACCGAGGAAGATGCTCCATCTTCAGAAACAATCAATGCAAATATCACTTCCTTTATTGGACCCGGATTGAGCTTAAAATATCAAATTGATGGTAGTTATAAAGGACTGGTTCATATTCCAGTGACTGAAGACAATCAATATTATGATAAGCTTATCTCGATGAATATGATAGCAGATGATAGAACCGAAAACTATTGGACCCTGCATCGTTATATGTCTACGATTCAAAGTGGTATGACTGGACCAAATGCATATCCTCAGACTGATTCAAATCATAGAGTGTATGGTGCCGATAAGCATTACCGAAATAGAAGAATGTGGATTCCATTTATTGAGATTCATATTGCAGATGATTCATATCAAGAATGGCAGATAATTAGATATGAAAGATGTTGGCCTACTGATTTAAGTGACTTAAACTTAAACTTCTTGGGCCCAGACCCAGTATCATTCACAATGAGTTGGGTATATGAAGTTAAAAAAATTATTCGATGCTCCGACTCTATCCCTGAAACCCCACCAAAGTGTATAACTAATTAGGAGTAAACTATGCCCGGACCGTCGCTATATACAGTGTATAATCAGTCAATGACAGAACGAATTAATGATTTTTATGGTAACTCAACTCTATTTAAGAATAATATGTTCTATGTTGGTCTATGGGGTGAATATGTACAATCGACAATTGCTGAATTAGAACAAACTTCCAGAGTAGACCCTTCTATGGGTAATCTTGATAAGAAACAGTCAACTAAAAATGTATATACATTTGAGAATGCATTGAATCGATGGAAAGATTTGTATTGGCGGGGTGCTAATACTGAAGTTGAATTGAAATGGACGTGTAGTGCTATTCAAATACCAACTATTGAATCTAAAATCGATGAAGGCCGAGCATATTCAATTGATGCAATCAAACCAATCCAATATCCATTAATTTCAGACTATGGTGGAATGAAAACAGTTACACTCACTATTGTAGAAGACCGTAATATGATGATGTGGCACTTCTTTAATACACTACACAATCAGTTTTATAGTACTAATGTACTTAAACCAAAAAGTTCATTCCATAAAATTGGTATGTACTGTGCTGTTATGCAGGGTGATGTATTACCAGCAACAACTATAACCCAAGAAGAAAAGCTTGACCCATTGGGTAATATGATGGAAGATGGTTCTCGTAGAGAGGGTATAATTACCGATGTTCCTATGATGGTATATGAGTTTAATTCAGTTGTTGTTACTAACGTAGCTGCTCCCGAGTTTAGTCATGAAAATATAAATAAAGTTTCATTTAAAGTTACACTCCAAGTACCTAATACATTTCAAGGTTCATTCAAAACTACCTTTAGAGGATTGGCTAATAACAGTAGTAAAAGAGGCGGATATTCAAATGGCTCGGTTATTGATAATAACGGTATTGGTACAGGTGGGTATAATGGTATAGTGTATGCCAAAGATACGAACGATGTTTTACAACAAAGTAACTTAAATAGCGCATCTATATTCGAAAGTTATAATGTTGACGGTGAGGTACCAAAGAAAAATAATACAAAAACGACAGGTACTCAAAAAAATACGCAGAATAGCTCAACTACTAAACAGAACATTCAATCTAAGACAAGATAACTATTGAAAGAATGTTATATCGAGAGGGTGGAGCTTAGTCTTCACTCTTAGTCGCTGTAGCTGTTCTTGAAAATATTGCATATGGTTTACCGTATATTTCTTATCGGGGCGTGGATGGTCAATATGTTGAACTCCACCCTTAACGTCACCTACCGTAGTAATAAACGATTTAATGAACCAAGATTGAACTCCAAGAAATCCATCTTCTCCACCCCAAGCACCTAAGAAGTCACTTGAAAATACTTCACTCCGGGAGTAATACATCTCATTAAATTTCTTAAGTAACTTAACATGGGCGATATTCATTCCAATATTACAACTCCAAACAATTACGCAACTTGTAATCAAATCTGGATTATTAATTAGTAATCCTTCAGGTCTAAATATACTAAGATGTGTGTATTCGGGTGATATTTCACGTTGGTCTCTCCATCTAAACTGTTGTTCACGTCGACGACCAATACTTAAGACAGGAATATTACAGTCAAGTTTTTTAGAATGAGATGTAAATAATCCTGACTGAGGAATACAATCACCATCAATGAATACAAATTGCTCATATCCTTCACTCAAGGCGATATCTATTCCAAAGTTTCTAATAAATCCCACATAGAAAGGAGCTCCTTCATTACTTTCACGTTTAACTAAATGAACAGGAGGTTCTGGGCATCTCACAACTTCTATATTTAAGTCGCTATTATTTGATAGTTCGGTAATATGATTAAAGTCATCATCGGATGCTCTATCCAGTAATGCATAAATTTTACTGGGAATTAACTTATTGGATTTGATACCCTCCAAAATAAGTTTCCAGTGTTTAGCTTGTTCATATATAGGAATGAGAAGCGCTAATTTGTCTATTGTCATAAATACTCTACATAATAACGGTTTGTGTCATGGGCTTCAGTCGCAAGATTTTATTAGAATGTAACTTAACCAATTTTTTATATTCGTTATACATTTTTTTATTGGCCGATGTGTAACATATTTGTGAAATCGTACCTGTATTCATGTCATCAATTAACTCAGTTGTTATTCGAGTAATGTTTCCATGGTCATTTGATATACACCAGTAATCTTTAGTAGGTGTAAATACAATACCATTCCCCACATCAATAAATTCTTCTAGGTTCTGTTCTCTAGTATATTCTACGTTCCATCGAACTCTATCAAAGGCACCGTATAAATATCCAAATATTTCATCAACTCGATTATCCATGAGAATTACTTCTGTATCGGAGAATCGCTGAGTTAGGAATTTTCGTACATTATTCAATCGAATTGAGCTAATGGTAATATTATCATGAGTTAGAGCCACATTACATAGATTCTTATAACCATCAGTAGGGGAATATACAACGCCTGTAGTTGTGTCATCTAAACATGATAGGTTAATTTCTCTTGCCAATCCCTCACGACTAAACTTACTCTGACGAAATTCACCCCATTTTTTGATACCAATGTGTTTTATTATAGTATCATACAACCACTTAGGGAAAAAGTTCTTATATATATTGATATAATTAGTGGCTTTCTCTAATTTATCTCTAAAATCATCAATTGATGAAATACATCCTTCCATTTGCTCCCACTCTTCAGCGGAATCAATCGATGTTCTATTGAGTGGCCAACTCATTAATCCATTCCGATTATTAACAAACTTAACTTGTTCATATGGAATAAATGCATAAGTTGAATTGACTAACTTTTTAAAAGGGATATTTATGTGCATAGATTTAATACGCAACATATCCTCATATGATATGTAGTCATTTATATCATCTAATGGATACCCTAACTTACCGGTCTGAAGGAAAGTAACTTTCTTTCCTTTAGCCGCAAGTTCTCTTGCGAGTAGTACCGCATCCAAACTATAGCCTATTATATAGACAGCTGATTTATCAAACATTTATACTTCGCTTTTATTCTTTAATCACCTTTAAGATATATTTTTCGAGCCACTCTGGAGGGGGAAACCCGGAAATAATATCAACAATACGACCTTTAGGGTCCGCAAATATATGAATAGGTGATTTTGTGAAACCCATTTCTAGATAAATTAGATTATTATCAGGCTCATCCTCTACAACCCACTTAACATTATATATCGGGTCATTAAAAAAGTTATAGTTTTCAAACCATTGATTCATGGCTACAAACTTATTCACGCAATCATCACAGAGGTCGTCATCGCGATAGAATGAAAAAACCCATAGTTTTGTTGTTTTATATTTTTCAAGTACGTTGCCTTGGTAAATTTCCTCACCAAAGGCTATAAGACGCTCATCTAATGGTAGGTACTCATTACTCATTGCGGCCTGTTTACAACATGACATTAGAACAATCCTTTTGTATTCTCTTCATTTAAGATACGCCATGTTACGCCATGTTTCAAGCACCAATTTTGAGCCGCCTCCCATTTGGCTGCATTAACTACAAATTCACGTTTATTTATTTCATAACGTTTAAGTGCATTTTGATATTTTTTCAATGTCTTTGAATCACTACCAGCAGGTCTTTTGGGTTGTGTTGGGTATTTACAGAATCTAGCCGGTTTGATTTCTACAAGTATTTTCTGTTGAACATTATTTTCATTAACTATTTGACAGTACACATCAGGGAAATATACGGTCCATTTCATATATACAGGGTGATAGTAGTATATTTCAATACATTCATATCCCCATTTCTCTACATATTTATTGACATCAAGTGCACGGAATACAGTATGTTCCCATCCACTTTTATATATGGTGGCTTTATTTCCTATATATTTCTCAGGATTTTGAACCTCATACTTACCTTTTTTTGTGTCTTTTTTATAATTAAAGCCCATATATTACTCCACAATGTCACCGAACCATCTATTATAATATTCAACTAAATTTTCAGTATCCATTCGATTTGGTGCAGTACTAGTGAGAATATTAACTTGACTCTCTTCATTAAAATCATCTGGAATTGAATAACTCGGCAAATGTAATGCAGTTACTACTGTGGGTGGTCCTGAAATGACTTGTGATTCATTACTATCATCTATCGCATTAGTTACTTGTCTAGTATCATTGACTGGTGTAGTAGATGCTCTAAAGTTATCAACAGTTGATGTAATTAAATCAATATGTACTTGACTTTTACGATATTTAGCATCCCATGTAAGTAGATTCATAAAACGCTCATAATACGGCTCTTCACCAATTGTAGCACCTATTGTACGAGTTACTGCCAATATTTTATCTTCTACACCACTTTTAAAATCAACAGTACCTTGAATGATAGGAGTCTCTTCATTTTCTGGACCACCTTTAAATTTAATAGATGAGTATACCTCACCAATTGGGTTATTATTTGCATTGGATTCTATATCAATTTTACCAAGGTCTTTAAATGTATCAGTTATACCGGTAAATACTTCCTTACCTTTACCATTTCCGGCGGCATAGACTTCTCTTACTGCTGTTGGTCTAGTTGTTTGTCCAGTTATATTTATCATTACACATGACGTATAAATATCAAGTGCAAATACATTATTCCAGTATTTAGCATCTAATCTAAAGTCTTCTCGTAATTTTTTAATAGTTAGCTTAGTGTCGTCAATAAAGGGAGCACATATAAATTCAAAACATCCAGTCCATAACTTAAGAGTTTCTATCATATCTAGAATACTCATACCTTCATATGTACGACCTGATTCATCTACTTCAGTTGTGTATACCAATAAACATTTAGATGGACCCAATGTTTTAATTATATACGTTACATTAATTTTTTCAGTCAATAGGAAACAGTATGCCTTCATTAATTCACGAAGAGGTGTAATCAATAACTCCATCATGAAGCTAACTGATTCCTGAAGAATATTATATCCACGTTGAATATTTGCAATTAATGTATCATCAATAAATTCATTAACGGGACCCAATAATTCCGATGGGTCTAATGCATATTTATCTACCATACATTCAAGTATTTCATCGGGGTCAGTTAATGCGGTGCCATTATCATCCGTACAACTAAATATAGATGCAAAAATTTCAGCAACGCATGGACATGCGGTCATCAAATCTGATACAATATCAAAATCCAGAATATTATTTACTAGCTTATTCAATGCAAGTTTTGCATCAACCATAACTGACACAATGCAATCACGAACTACATCAATGAAATCTTGGATTGCATTTTCTAATTGATTTAGATACTTATCGATTATTTTGAATAATCCAAGAGCAACTTTCAATGCATTCTCAATAAAAAATGTAAGACTTCTGAATATATTGGTAATCGTTACACAGAATATTGTAGTGAGTTTATTTGCATCAAAGCCTACACTAGGTGATAATTTATCAGCAAGTCCACCAAATTGTTCCATGGCGGTCTGAAGATTGACATTATCTGAAACCCAATCATATCCAGTCTTAACACTCTCACTATTACCACCACTAAAGAAATCTAATACCACTTCACTACAGTCTACATTGCGAAGTCGCTTAGCACTGCGAGCAATACTATCTTTAAATGATATGAAGAAGTTTTCGTCGTCAACTTTACTTGAACCTGCAACTTTACTGCTTAGGGGAACTGGTCCTCTAACTTTAACATCTCTATTTATTATTTGATTAATACACTTAGCCATTATATTAGTCCTGTAAGACCGTCATCAACGCCACCAAGTACCTTAGTGTCATCAAACTCTGCCCATTTAGTTAAAGGTCCACCAGCGGCCGCTGAGGTGCCTGATATAAGTAAATCGAGTGGGTCAAGTGATTGAGGTAGCAATGCAGCTCTTATACCATCATCCTTAAATACAACTCGAGCATTTTGAATAATTTGGTTAATACTAGCATATTGAAAATCACTGAATGTCAATCCATCACTAACCAACATTATACTTATTGTGTCTTCGTTATCTTTCTGACCTATAAGTGGATAATTTGAACCTGCATAACAGTCATCATTCAACTCAGCAAATTGTATAAATCCTTTTATTAAATCAGCACCGCTTTGTGTATCCGCTGGAGCATTCTGACCCTCTATTTTAGATGCACCATCTTGCTGTCCAATTAAATAATGAGAACTTACTTTATTGTTACTATCAAGAATTTGCTCACCCATTGCAGGGAAGTTGTTTTGGCCAGTGTAATCAATTATAATTTTTCGCACTTCTTTATCGGCCCGAACAACTATAGACTCAGTTGCTACAAATTCAATATTTCTAACTACAATTTCATCTACATTTAACAATTCCCTAGTAGCTGCACTTTCCGTACCTATATCATTTGCATTTTCAACTTGGGTATTAAAATCAGAATCAAGTACACCCTTGATAGCATTAACAGTTGATTTAGAAATATGAGTAACAAAGAAATACTCAGACCCCTGAAATGCTCCACCATCATCAATATTATTTCCGACAGGCGTACAACAGAATACATCAATTGTAGCCTCAGTTAATACTGAATGTAATTTAGCACCACCATCTTGATATGCCTTTCTACCTGCATTAGCATATCCTTTATCACTATCATGTGCAATACGACCTTTACCATCCCATTGTATTCTACTCGCACTCGGATGTGTAATAATTGTATTTCGTTCAGCTCTATCATGTGTCATGTTAAAGAAATCACCACCAAGATTGGCTACACTTATATTAGGATAGCTACTTACGTATTCAATTGGAAGTAATTGTTTCTCAGGACTAACTTGGAAGTATTTTGGTTTGTTTACATCACCATCGTCAAATGATACACGCATAATAGTTCCTTTTGTAGGAACTGCTTGTATTGTATTAACAGATGGTAGTGCGAATGGTTGTTGTTCATCAGTAAGACCATCAGTCACACCCAATATTTTAACACGAACCGCACCTGCATGATTCGGGTCAACGTCATCAGTAATAACGATAGCATCATAATATTTCTCAGTCCACTTACCCATTATGCATTAACTCCCAATGCTTTCAATATAGAAGCGATATGGTCGGGGTCACCATCATTCACATTATTTGAAATAAATTTTAGTGTGGTGACCCATTCACTTGAAGTGGGAACCGTTTTCAATAATCTATTTGGTTTTTCTGTTCCCCAATCAAAGAACTTCTCGGCTAGTATATATTTATCAGAATTATGTCTATCCAATGAAAACCCACGAATTTTATAATCATTGCCTGCACACAATACAGTAACCTTAGAGCCGATAGGTGGACCTACTTGATTATATATTTGTACATACACTACTTTACCATATGTAGCCAATTTATATTCTCTATACATTTGAGCTAGTGAGTAAAATTTATGTGTATTATTGGGCCAATGTCTAACGACTTTACGAGGCCCAAATGTTGTATTTGGGTCTTTAATGTCAGTAGCTTCCGCTATAGTTACTTGACTAGTATCACCCATCTCACCCAATACTGCACTGAAACAACCTTTCTCTACACTAGATGATTTATACTCACCATCCTTGGAACCGGATAGGTATAAATTAGGGTATAGTTTATCTCTATTTTTACCTAATTCATTTCGCTTAACGTGATTATCAAATGCCCATACAGTAATTTTTGGATTATCTAATAATGACTTACCTGCAGATGTTGATGTCTTAGCTGATTCACTCTGAATCATTAAATATCTATCATCCTGAGCCATCTCTAAATTAAATGATGATATTTTATAGATGTCATTAACGTCATCCCATGCCCAAAATAAATAATCATCTCTAATATATGAATGAGATACGCATGTATCTAATGATTCCCATATAGTATCCTGAGGAAATCTCCACCACATATTATCAGCAACATCAACTTTACCCTCAGCCATATTATTGAAATCAACTTTACGTTCTTCAAATATTTTAGCAAGTGCATGTACGCTAGTACCATTCCACGCATTCGTAGTATTTGATAATTGTGATTGAGTACCTGCTGACCATTTTATGACTTGCGTGGTATTGCCACTAACGCCTTGAGTAGTTCCAATATCATCTATGATACCAGTGACAACTGATGATTTGTCAGTAACATCATCGGTAGTATTAGTGAAGTAAATCGATAAGAATCCCAATGAACGTTCTCGTATAAAGCTACTCTGAGTATCTATGATACTTAATTCACATAAAGGAGTTGCATTTAATACATTACTAAAGTTAAAATTGGGTACACTGGCATGAGTGAATGAATTGTTGTCCATTGCCAATATTAATCCTAAATTACTTCCGGAATCTGTTCTAGTGAAAGCCATTTATAACTCGCTCATTTAATTGTTTACTTTAATTTTTAACTTCAATATATTCATAAGTCTGTAAGTATTTATCAGCACTTTCAAAGGTAGGTACTAATAATCCTAATGTTGCATATGTATCAGACATATACCCATAACTTATGTTATTGTAATCATCCCAATCAAGATTATTAGGTCGACTGTTTAATATTTTTTCATTTACAATAGCAGGGATGTCAGCTAAGGGAACTCCCTTACGTTGTAATTCCAAAGTTAGTGCTTCATTTGATGGCCTAATACCAGTGCGACATCCACTACTCAATCTAATATTATTGGCCGCTGCAAGTGCTATATGAAATCTACTATCACCATAAACCTCAATTGCAATTAAGTCGAGTCTACCTGTTTGCCATGCAGGTACTTTAAATGTAGAAGCGATATCAAACTTAAACTGTTTTATTCTTGGAAAACTAGACATTATACACCCCACCTAGTAAATGTATCATCAATACCTTGTGTTACATTTTTAACTGAACCTTTATTTTGTTGACGTGAATCTTGTTCTAATTGAATACGTTGTTCGCGTGCTTTATCCTTTGCTTCCAGATTATTAATGATACCCGATTGGTATGAGTCAGTACCAAACATCTCATTACCAAGAAATTGCATAAATTCAAGTCTAGGTGCAGGACTCATCCACATATCGAATGAAATGTCTACATTCAAAAAAATTGGTAAGTGTCTACCATTAGGTGCTACCCACTGCTCTTTACTAAAACTAATATTAACATTGGTTATTACCATAGGTTCAATATCTAAATAATGTCCCATACTTACACGAACTGGAAGTGGGTCTAGCGTTAGGTTTCTACCTACAATTGAGTTAAAATCAGTATAAGCCTCACCACCAGCAACATACTCACTTAGACCCCGAGTAGCGTCAGTTCCTTTTTGAACTGTGGCATTATCAGCTCCAATTACAGCACCAGCGCGTTCAGCAAATTCACCAACTACATTAGTTATATCACCTGCGCCATCGCTAACACTATCAAAAAAGCTCTGAAACACTCTATCTGCTATTTGTCGTGGATATGCCATTCTAATTAATATTTTTAACGAACTCATACCTAGATTTAATTGCTCTGGAAGATACCAGCCACAATTAACTGTAAAGCCACTTATACCAACTGACTGAACTTGTTTAAGAGAACTACTACCAGTCAATGTAGCATCAATACCAGTTATGGTCTTGGCCATTGCTTCAATACCCTCAGCGGCTTTAATACCACCTGATACTACTTTAGCTACTGAACCAAATGCACCTGAACCAGTAGCGGCTTTATCAATTAAAGCTTTAGCTCCACCCATTAATCCACCAGAACCTCCAGTATCGGCCCATTGGGTATTAAGTGATATGGGTTGTTCGCCCTGATTTTTAACAAATCCATAAAACACAGTATCAGTAACTGGTACAATTCGTTGATATACAGTTTTTTTAATTGTAGAATCTGCTAATCTCTGCAATCCACCTAGATATCTTTCTCTAGCTGTACCATCGAGTACTTCGATGCGAATAATATTTGGCTTAGGGGCCTTTACTCGAAGTCCTCTACTTGCTAAATCTCTTTCAGATTTTGATAATTCTGTAATACCAGCCATGTGTTACGCCCTCGCGATTGCAGCTGCTATTGCTTCTGCCGTAAATTCGTTTTGTTGTGTAATCATAGCTTTATATGATTCACCTTGATACATCTTCATTTGCTCAGTTACAATCATTTTTGATAGCATCTGAAACTCAGTTAGTTTACTAGCGGTTTCTGATGATGTAGCTGCTTCAGTAGTTGCGGGTCTAAATGATTTTTGTTGTGTTTGTGGTTCATCATTCATCGAAGTAGTATTTAATGGTTTAGTATTTAATGCTTTATCTTTATCTTTATTTTTAGTTTTGTCTTTATCAAATACTCCCATATCACGAGCAGCTAACCCTGCATCAATGGCAAGTGACGCACCGGTCCCTAATCCCGGAAGTAAACTAGCACCGCCTGATAATACCTCTAGTCCTGCACCAGTAAAATCACCGTCCATTGCTTTATTTATACCAAATCCTAATCCGGCAAGTAATCCAACTACTGGTATTTTTTTTAATACACTCTTACCAATAGCCTTTGTAGCAAGTTTAGCGGCTGATTTCGAACCGACTTTAGTAGCAGCCTTTGTACCCATTTTAGTACTTGATTTACTTAACCCTTTACCACCGTCCTTAATTAATGATTTACTTTTATCTAATACTCCACTACCTATATTTTTAACACCGCTTGTTAATTTAGAAGCTCCGCCTTTAACAAAATCCCACGTTTTACCTGCAGCATTTTTAGTAACGTCTAGAACTTTACTTCCGCCTTTTTTCAATCCATCCCATATAGCAGATGATGCTTTTTTAGTCATATCGAAAAGTTTTGTAGTAGTATTTTTGGTTGCAGACCATATAGCCTTACTGGCACCTTTCATTGCATTAAGTGCAACTCCACCATATTTAGTTAAACTAGTAAATACACCCAATAAGCCTGTGCCTATACCAACTAGCTTAGAGAAAAAGCCTCCTTTATTGTTAACATCAGTTTTATTTCCGTCACCCTTACCACCTTTAACTTTGGTTTTATTTAATTTCTTAATTTCATCATATGTACCAGCAACAAATTGTCCATATGTAGAAGGACCTGATACAACTGATACATTACTATTGATAATAGCATCTGCATTTGCATGTGCACCGACTTTAATAAATTTACTGTCACTAGCACTGTTAGCTCCACCAGTCAATCCTTTACCTTTACCAAAGATACCAGCATCTCGCATGGTAGCTGATTTGATATTTCGTCCTGATTGGGCCATTAATGTATCAGCGTCACCACCGGTTATACGGTCTTTTTTAGCACGTTTTTTATTTTGTTGATAAAGAAATTCTTCAGACATTACTTTACTGAAAGATTCAGCAGATGCCTTAATTGTTTTTCTACGAGATAAGATAGATTCGCGTGCTGATTTTACAGCACCCGAATCACCACTCTGCTTAGCTTCTTCCAACTCAGACATTTCGGCTGATAGTAATTGCTTATTTTTATTAAGTGACTTACGTTGGTCTTCTATACTTGCTTGACGTTTGTTACTAGCTCTACCGCCAGTTGCATAATCTTTAGCTTGTTTAGTCAGTGATGTTAACCCCGAAAGACCTCCAGCCAACCCACTTAAAATTTTAAATCCACCTAATGTTTTATCTTTCGATGCAAATTCATCAGTAACTCGCTCAGTTGTCGTAAGTCCACGTGTAACTTTAGCAAGACCACCGCGTAGTTTTGAGGATTCATCTCGAATACTCTTAAGTTCTTCTCTATTTTGCTTAGTTACGTCAGCTAAAGTTTTAAGATATTCAGTGGTGTTAGTTTGTTTCTTCGCATCATTTTTTTGTTGATTAAGTATATCCACCTGAACTTTGAGTGTCTCTTCTTGGACATTTCGCTGTTCTTCACCTGCTTCACCAAGTTCTTGTAATTTAGCCTGTTGTTGGCTATGTCTGGCTTCAAGGTTTTTTGCATCTTCCTTGGCAGCCTTATTAAGAAGCAATTTTTCTTGACGTGATGTTTGCATGTGCATATCATCGGCCATGCTCTTAGTGCTTTTAGCAATTTCTTGCATCAGGTTTTTTAATTCGTCTAATTCTGCCATATCAGTTACACATAGTTTTAAGTATCTATAGTTTATAAGAGGGGTGAGAGTATAAAATCAGAAAAATCCCCAAACAAGGGGATTTCATTAATTACTTGACATATTTTGGAACAAAAACTCTAAATCTTCTTTCTTTCGTTTTTCAATTTTAGATACTGTTGAATCTAATTTCATAAAATCCGGAAGAAATAAATCATCACAATCCTTCATAGTATTGGAGCTATGAATAGATATCATGACTTTAGCTTCTCGTACTTCATCGTCAGGTATCGGTGGGAAGATATATGTCAGGTCGAAAAGGATACCCCGCGACAGGATTTATCTCCTGACAGTTCGGACACTTCGTATTAACGATAGCTTCTGCATCTAATGATGCTTTATTGATTTCTTTGATTAAGAAAACAAAATCCATTGCCGATAGTTCTTGGAGATATACAGCAGTCTGTTTAATATCAGTTGCTCCTATATCCAAAATAGCAGACATTACAAGTAATTCATAATATTCGTTACTTGGTTCTTTACCATAGTCCCAGAAATCTTTTTTAATGATAGCTTGGACTGCAGCTAAATGTTTACGTTGACGTAGTAATATTTTTACTGGAATTTCAGATTTAGGTAAAATAGTTTCATAATACCCTTTTTCTTCATGAAGAGCTTTAATAGCCTCAAGGTCACTTACATCCCAAGATATGTCACCCCAGTTAAACTCAGCTTCATCCGGCTTAGATTCATATGCACATGATGTGCATGCAAATGGCATAGCTGGGAAATTATATCCCTCAAATGAAGTTGCTCGTAACCAAAGTGCTAAAAATAACTCATCGACTAATAGTATTTCACTAGGGTCGACTCCCCATAATCTACGTTTAAATATTTGGTCGAAACGTGAAATGATATTTTGTCCATCCATTGATTGGATTAACAATAAATCTTGAACACGCAATGGTTGACCGTGCATTTGAGACATATAGAATTCACCACCGGATGGAAGTCCGTTGATTTCAAGGAATGTTTCATTAGGTGGCGGCATATGAGATTGACTACCGGTACTTGATTTAACAGTACCTAGTGTATTCATCTTATTCTGAGCGGCCTTAGCCTGCATTATAATCGCGTTTTCTTCAGGTGTTAATGTAGCAGAGGGTTGTTCTGGTACATGAGCCTGTGTAGGGGCTACGGGAGCCTCCATAGACATAGTATGTGGCTCTCCCTTTAATGCAGCAATTTGGTCGGACGAAAGTGATTGCTTAAGTGTTTTCTTTAGTGACATATATTTATACCTCCCGTAGGTACATTTCTACTATCTCGGCTCTTTTATATAAGTCAGTGACTTTTTCCTCGATAATAAATTGTGGAATTCCTTCGAGATTGATGTCATTAGCACATTTATACCAATTTTCACCAGCATAATGCTCACCTAGATATTGGTCTCGAACGCCATCCCTAAACTCACGTCCACCTTCAGCTTTCCATGGTTCAGTAACCATGATAACATCGAAGAAGTTGCGAGTATTGTTTTCAGCCGTCGTGCGAACTAATTCAATCAATCGCTGACATTGTTCATTGTGTTTCTTACCTAATTGCTCTTTTAGGTAATTAACACCACATACAGTTAGAGTGTAGAAGTCTATAGGACTTCTATCTATTAACAAAAAGCTATTTTTGTTATTATTATCGTCACGCGTCCCTAGATAAACTTCTGTACTGAAATCGTTAAGTAGTTGAAATTGAGAGCGAATATACTTTTCATATATCTCATCAATCTTAGCTGATTTTTCAACAGGCTTCATGACTTTCAGGTCATGTGAATATTTCTGAAGAAGTTCAACTGGACTTGTATAGTTATCATTTCGTTGAAATAGATAACGAATAATCCCAGTATTTTGCATAACAAGGTTACCGTTAATAGGACTTTTTACATTACGAATAATAGTAGTTTTTCCGGCACCTGATTGACCGAAAAAACCCACAACTTTTACTTTATTGCGTGTAGTACTCATTTTACGTCTCCGTTAGTAAAGTCAACTTCGATGATTTTGTCGGCATCATTTAACTCAATGCTCGTAGAGTCGATTTCAGCCGCATCTGGGATACTTTCAGGTGCTTCTGATACCGGTGCATTCTCAGCTGCAATAGCAGCACGAGCCTGTCTCATATCGTCGCTAAGCATAAGACTAAAGTAACGAGCACCAATTAGAGGAGAGACTGCTAGGCGATTTTCAATAATTGAGCGACATCTGTTAAATTTCTCATTGAATGTAACAGGAACCATATGAGTTTCAATCATTTGACGAAGTTTTTTAGGATTAGTGTCTTTACCGAAGGTAAGTCCACATAATATAGAAAGATTTCCTGAATTTTCTTCATACCCAAGATGTTCAACGCCACAGATTGGCAATGCACCATAAGCTACTGAGAATAGAATATCTTCATCACCTGCTGTAATTTCATATAAGTCGCCTGACAAGTTGTCTGGTTTTGTATGAATAACAAAGTCATATTGCGCGTCGCGTTCGATAGCAAACGTTGCATTAATATTTGTTTTATTTACAAATGGATTTGCCCAGTGATAGATATGATTCACTTTACCAGTCTGCATGAGACCCATAAGATGTTCATTAACTTCACCTACTGAACAAAGAGTGATTTCCATTTTCTTATAATTGTCAACAATAAATTGCTGGATGTTGTCTGGTATGCTAATACCTTTAACAAGAACCTTAGGCTTATTGCGTAATTGTTCTGTTCTACTTTCAGTTGTACGAGAAAAGTCTCTAAATAGTTGGAAGAAGTCACTATTGACTGCTGATGAGATTGGATAGATTGGTTTCTCAGGGTCAGATACTAACTTGTAATAGTGAACTGCTTCACGAAGTTCTTGAGTAGGCGTTACGATTCCATCTGCCATGTTCATGAATGTTTCCATGATTTGAACTGTCTGAATATCATGTGCACGACCGATAGGGCCTTCCCAAATCCATTCATCAAGTGCGTAAATAACTTTTAATTTATTTTCACGCTTTTTATTAATTTCACGGATAAGAGCAATTGCTCCGTCTTCATTACCATCACCTTGAAGAGATTTTACTGCGTCTCTCCATCCGGGATGAACTTCTTCTAGGAGTGTAGCTTGAATATCATTCAAACGCTGGGCTGCATGGAAGTCAGAAATATTATCAATCCAAAGGATATTAATATTATCAAACTGACTCAGTTTCATTTTACTGAGATAGTTTGAGGTTGCTGTCATGTAAGTAATATTCGCTTGGCTATGGTAGACCTCGGCGAATGTACGTAACATTGCTTCTCCGCGAAAAGGAGATAAGTGTGAATCCTTATCACCTATATATAGAATGTTAAATTCTGGGCGCTCGCCTGCTTGTACACGAAGCTCATCAGTTAATACGAACTCAGGTTGTTTATTATCATCGCTCATTGTTATTCCTCTATGCGTTGATGGTTTCTTTGTAGTTTTTGATTCGACTGAGAACTTCTTTCTTAGAGTCCTCATAAAGCTTCAGTTCCGGAAGTGAATCTGCATTCTGGTTAATATATATCTCAGATAGATTCAATGTGTCCATAGCTAATATACGATTTGCTTCGCGATGAACTTCGTCTTTTTCTTCAACTTCTTCTCTAGTACCCTTATAAGGCATTGGTCGTATCAATAATGGGTTAGTTTTTTCCACTTTCATACGGATTTCAAACTCTTCTTCTTTCGATAATGTATTGCTCATATATAAACGGACGAATGCATTAGATGAGTCTTTGATAGAATCTATATCATCTGTGTCCCAAATGTCAACAAATCTTGGACTAATTTTATTTGGAATGAATTCATATGTTAAATTTTCATCTAAAATCCATATACCATGTGATTGATTCGCATTAGCGAATGTCATCGGATATGGACTACCTGTGTATAATATGGTACTATCACCTTTAGTCGTTTCTGACATACCATGATAGTGACCACTGATGACTAAGCCTGCTGCGTTTAGAAATAGGTTAGTATCCATACCAAAAGTAGATATACTACTACCCTCCATCGCAATACCTAGCATTTCAAAGTGACCGAACAATACTGTATTATCTCGTTGCTTCTTAGGTTTTTTTGCTAGTTTCTCAAGAAACTCAGTAGTCTTTTCAATATTATTGTCAATAATCCAAGGAAATAGATACCATTCTTTATCGAACCAATTTGCTTTAGTTACTTTATCTCTATAGACTGTTACATTAGGGATATCTTCAAATAGCTCTAATGATGTGATATTATAGTCATTCTCATGGTACATATCATGATTTCCAAGAATAATATGAATATCAAAGTCAGTCATTTTTTCTTGGAATAGACGTTTAGTGTTTACTAGGGCCTCAACATTAATTGAGTGTCTAGTATCATGGATATCACCAGTAAATATCACAGTATCTACATCACGAAGTTTGAGCTCTTCAATTAAATAATCAAAAAATTCCAATTGGCCATCTTTGATATATTTCTTTATCAAAGGGTGTTCTGCTTTACGAGCGAAATGTGTATCGCCTATTAGAGCTATTTTTTTCATCAACGCGACCCGTATTTATTAATGTGAGTTTGTATGGTCAGCCAAGCATCATTAATAGCATGCTTACATTTGACATCAATTCTTAATTCATTATTATCAATGACATCAACTGGGTTATTGGTTCCATCACATATTACCTGTACAATAGAAAACATACTAGGGATATCAGTAAGTAACTTATCAACCCATGTCTGTAAATCATGTTGAAATTTAGCTCTTAATACCTCGGTATTCATTTTAAATAGAATATTGCTATCCAGATATTCATCAATATAATATCTGATTTCACCAACAAAGGCAATTGATGGTATGTTATTCATTTTAACCCATTCGGTTAACGGTGAGTGCTATTAGCTAATTATATTATATTTCAACGCGAAGTCATACGTTATTTTTATTTTCTTCGTCAATTATCTCAGCTTCTTGTATTATTCCTGTAGGAGTATCATCATCTACTTCATCGCGTACTTCATTTACAAATGCCATCCAGTCTTGTGGAGTCATCTGTTTACTGCTATTTTCCTCTTCACCTAGAATAGTAAGTCCCTTCATTTCTTCTTCCTGTCTGAATTTAATAAGCATATTATTAAGCCTATCTAAACTACCAGACACAGATGATATAATTGCACTTCCTGCGGTATACATGCGGTCACCTATTTCAACTCTCGATTCAATATCTTCTTTGAAGCTAGTTAGAATTGATTTGGCTATACCATATACTTCTAGGGCTTCAGTACGCAACATGACCTTATCTTGCTCTAAAAGCTCCAGAGATATACCATTCTTCACTAACTCAGATGGGGCTAGTTCTCCTAGAGTATCTGCCTCTTTTAGTCGAACTTCTAATTCAACTGTTTTATCTTTCACGCCTTTAGTTAAAATTGGGGTGATTTTCGTATCGTCACTACCTTCGGTAGAGCCTTCTGGTAATCCTAATAAACGTTCTAGTGCTGAGTAGTTTGGCATT
>Ga0233413_10000322_pt1 | contig 23677 bp, 20 predicted proteins | sample Na_anoxic_6_MG_FD_189019 | JGI IMG/M metagenome (GOLD analysis project Ga0233413, IMG submission 189019) | Seawater microbial communities from Saanich Inlet, British Columbia, Canada - Na_anoxic_6_MG | ecosystem: Environmental > Aquatic > Marine > Inlet | place: Canada: British Columbia...
TTATGAGTTTGCGACATTTGTACGCAATAACTCTGATACCGAGGATGTTCCTATCATCATGATTACGTCACGGGTTAGCGAGAATCACAAAGCGCGTGCAATCGAGCTGGGCGTCAATGATTACCTTGGCAAACCGTATCAGGAAAAAGCATTACTTGAAGCAGTTCACCAGTTGCTCGACGTGGAGTTGGTATGAGACGTAAATCGGTAGAGACGATGTCATGGAACATCCGGTAGAAGAGCTTTATAGCCTGCTTGTGCCGCTACACGAGGCGCGTCTGATCGTACCGCGATCATGCGTGGCGGAGGTTGTTCGTTTCTCATTGCCGCAGGATCGTGGTGCGGGCGCACCTGATTGGTTCCGTGGTTTCATCAGCTGGAATAACCAGCAGGTACCGATTGTTAGTATTGAAGATTTATGCAGCATGCCGTCAACTGAGCCTGGTGGCCGCACACGTGTTGCGATTTTCAATGGCTTGTCGGAGACCTTGGGTGGACGCGTCTTTGGGCTGTTGACCGAAGGTTTTCCACAGCTTGTGCGCGTAAATCGTGAGGTTATGGAGTTGCACGACGAGCATGAGTGGCCTGATGACGGGCCGATTATTTGTCAGATTCGGATGATTAATGAGTACCCTCTGATTCCCGATCTGGAGGTGATTGAATCGCTCGTTCAGGAACAGATAGTGGCTACGGCTACGGCATAGGTAATGGGTCTGGCCCCATGTTGTTCTTTGGTTAGTGATTATTCAGGTCGCCAATCAGGAACTGAATAATGCTCAATGCGGTAATCGGCGCAGTCTCGGTTCGCAGCACGCGTGGACCAAGCCGAATACGTCTGAATCCGGCATCGGTCGCCGTCGTGATTTCATCATCCGTCAGTCCGCCTTCCGGGCCGATGAGCAGTGCCACCTGCCGATCAGTATGCAGTTCATCTTCTATTGCATGTGTCCCGGCCGGATCCAGCAACAGTTTTGTCATATCTGCCGATACATATTTCTCAAATGCGACGGCAGGACTGCAGGGTGGACTGACGGTCGGAATTCGTGCTCGTCCACATTGTTCACAGGCACTGGCTGCAATATTTTCCCAGTGGGCTATTTTTTTTGCGACACGCTCCGTGTCGATTCGAGTGACGCTGCGCTGGCAGCTTACGGGAACGATACGGTGAACACCCAATTCAGTAGATTTCTGGATCAGCATATCCATGCGCGGGTTACGACAGATTCCCTGCAGCAGTGTAATGGGTAGCGGTGACTCTGTAGCGGGAAGTGAATAATCACTGATAGTGACAATGATCTTATTGCGCTTAACTTGGGTAATACACCCCTGGTAGTCGAAGCCGTCACCATTAAACAACTGCAACTCATCGTTTTCGACAAGCCGCAGAGACTTGCCGACGTGCGCAGCTGCACTGCTCGTCAGGGTTACCGACATGCCCGTGGTCAGTACTTCCGGATGATAAATTCTAGGTCCCATAAAACCATTATAGAATCAAGGTGTGGTGCCGGTGTAGAGTTTCTGAAGTTTCTGAGGTTATTTGTCACAATGCAGTAAATAACTTCAGAAACTGTATACCGGCACCCATAGATGGGCACCCATTAGATGCTTGATATTGACGTAGAATCTGGACTGATTAAGGCGGCGCGGCAGGTAGCTTCGCCAAATTTTGACGATCGACCAGCTGATTGCTGTGCAGATTTGATTATTGTGCATGGAATTTCACTGCCGCCTGGTGAGTTTGGTGGTGACGGTATTGATCGATTGTTTACGAATTCAATTGATCCTGCGGCACATTCATATTTTTGTGAAATTGCTGATCTACAAGTTTCGAGTCATTTACTGATACGTCGTGATGGTGAACTCGTACAATATGTACCGTTGGTCAAGCGGGCCTGGCATGCTGGTGATTCATGTTATCAGGACAGGAAATGCTGTAATGATTTTTCAATCGGTATAGAGCTTGAGGGAACAGATGAGATTCCTTATACAGATGTGCAATACAAGGTGCTGGGAACAACAATCAAAGCGCTGCGGAGGGCTTATCGATCACTGCTGGATGCGCCTGTCGTTGGGCACTGTGACGTGTCTCCAGGCCGTAAAACTGATCCTGGCCCAATCTTTGATTGGCAGCGTCTGTTTGCGCAGCTTGCGTCGACCGGGGTGAGTGAATGAATTTCATAGCATTATTATTGGGCCTCGGTATTGAGCGTTTACTGACAAGCCTTTTTCATTTACGTCAATTCCATTGGCTTGATCCGTGGATTGATCGAATGTCTGGGTGGCTGGCTAATGCTTCCCAAGCCACTGCAATTATCGGTACCGGCATCTATATATTCGTGGCGATATTGCCGGTTGTGGTTGCGGCTATGTTGCTATCTGGCACGTTGTTGCAGATTCCTTATTTTCTGCTCGCAGTTGTTGTCCTGTTGTTTTCTCTGGGTCCCCGTGATTTGTCGACAGAGGTTGACGAGTATTGTGGCGCCGTGCGTGACGGACGGGAAGAAGATATTCAGCGTATTGTTCATGAATTACGTGAATGTGATGTTGCGCAGGATAAAGAAGCGCAGGTTGCTGCGGTTCGGCGCGCCATTTTTATTCAGGCAAATAACCGAATATTTGGCGTTGTATTCTGGTTTATTCTGTTAGGCCCGACCGGCGCCTGGTTATTTCGTGTTGTGGATCTGTTACGCCACCGGCTTGCCTACGAGTATTCACGTGATGACCAGACTGTGCAGCTGGCCGTGTTCATCCGCGTCGTGCGAACACTACATGGTGCTCTGGCCTGGCCTTCCGCACATCTGTTGATTCTCGGATATGCAATGGCCGGTAGTTTTGAAGGCGGGCTCACCGCATGGCGCAATTATGCAAACCAGCGGGCACAGGATTTCTTCGTTGCTACCAATGATTTGCTCGATCTTGTCGGTAATGGTGCAACGTCACAGGAGTCGGTGCCCGATGGCACTCCACCTGAAATTATTCGTGTTGGTGAAGCTATGAGTTTAGTGAAGCGGACCTTGTGGCTGATTTGGGCACCAATAATCGCATTACTGACACTGACTGACTGGCTCAGTTAAGGAGATTTAAGGGTGCGGTCAGGGTTATTGGCCATTGTATGGGCCCTGATGATTACAGCCTGTAATATCGATACACCGTCGGATTTGGCAGAATTACAGAGCCCGGCGGCTAGCCGTATTATCGCGTTGGCACCACATCTGACCGAACTTGTTTTTTCGGTTGGTGCCGGCGAGAGGCTTGTTGGTGTTGTCGAATATAGTGATTTTCCATCCGCAGCCCTTGAAATACCGCGCATCGGTGATGCGTTCCGTGTGGACTACGAAGCCATTGCTGAGCTCGATCCTGACCTGATTCTGGCATGGCAGTCGGGTACCCCGCGTGAGGTTGTTGATCGGCTCGGACAATTGGGTTATCGCATTGTGACGATCGAGGCAGGGAGTCTCGATCAAGTGGCTGATAACCTGCGGATAATCGGCCAGCTTGTTGGTGCCGGGCAGATTGCAGAAGCCGCGGCGACAGCCTTCGAGCATTCGCTCGAAGAGATTCGTTCAACTGCTGATGAGCGTACGCCGGTAGCAGTTTTTTATCAGGTTTCATCACAGCCACTGTTCACTATTTCTCGCCAACATGTCATTGGTGAGGCAATAGAATTGTGTGGCGGAAAAAATGTATTTGGTGACCTGGTTGGTCTGAGTCCGGCAATTTCACCCGAGGCAGTCATTGAGGCTGCGCCCGTGGTGATCATTGCTACCCGGTATACGGATGATGAGTCAGCGGAAAGCCCACTCGCTGTCTGGTATCAGTGGAGTAGCATTCCGGCCGTACGTGACGGCAACCTGTTTCTAGTTGATGCAAACCTGATGACCCGGCCAAGCATCAGAATTCTCGATGGCGTACGTGAGCTATGCGCGCGAATCGCAACGGCACAGGGGAAAGGAGTCTGATCTGGTTGCTACTGATGTTGCTCCCACAGAGGCTCCTTCTGACCGGCATGCTTATTCAGTACGCGTGCCATGACAAACAGCAGGTCTGATAACCGGTTCAGGTATTTAAGCGAATATTCATTGACGGTTTCGGTTCTGGCTAAATGCCAGGTATGGCGCTCAGCACGGCGGCAGATCGAACGCGCCAGATGACAGGCGGCAGCCGCGTGGGTACCGCCGGGTAGAATGAAGTCCTTGAGCGGCGGCAGGTCGGCATTGAACTGGTCAAGTGTTGCTTCGAGTCCCTTGACCGAGTCATTTGTCATGACTTTTGTGTCAGGGATGCATAGCTCACCGCCGATATCAAATAGCTGATGTTGAATGCGAGTCAAACAATCGGCGCTCGCTGGCGCTAAATCGTCGGTAGCCAGAATCAGGCCGATGGCACTGTTGAGTTCATCTACGGTGCCGTATGCTTCGACACGCAAACTGTCTTTCGCTACCCGCTGCCCATCACCCAGGCCGGTTGTGCCATCGTCGCCCGTACGTGTGTAGATTTTTGAAAGCCGGTTACCCATCAGTCCATAATACCCTGCTCACACTCACTAGTTCGAGAACTTGATGCGGGCGCCGAGAAATCCACCAATGCCGGGAGCCGCAAAGCCATATACGTTCTCATAAGTTGCATCGAACAGGTTCTCTACGCGGGCATACACCGAGACATTGTCAGTGACGTTGAGACTGCCGGTCAGGTTGATGAGCGTATAAGCATCAAGTGATACGACCTCTGACGGAGCCGGGAATGGCGGAAAAAAAACATCAGTCTGTTCGCCGCTGTAGGACACATTGGCATTGATCTTCGCCCGGCTGAGGAAGGCATAATTCAGGTTCAGCGCAGCCATGTGCCGTGGCCGGCGAATTTCACGCTGCTGCTGACCTGATGCATCGGGTTGGCTCGCATCCGTGTATGTATAGCTTGCCGTGGCCTTCAGGCTATTGATGATCCTGGCAGATATTTCAACTTCGACACCTTTGCTCTTGCTCGTCCCGTCGCGGTTAACGGCCGTGAACATGCCGAACGGACCGAGTGACGGATCAAAAAAGAAGCCGTCAATCTCATCCTCAAGCCGTTCGCGGAAGTAGGTCACGTCGGCGACGACTCGTCCGTCTAAGATGCGTTGCTCATAGCCGATGTCGAATCCTTTGGATTGCTCGGGCTTCAGGTCAGGATTGCCTTGGAACTGATCCGGAAAAAAGCCGAATCGCTCGCTGAATGTTGGAGATTTTTGCCCGGTGCCGTAACTGGTGTGCAGCCGGGAATCGAAGTCAGTGAAGCGATAGGCCGCTGTTGTCCGGTAGGTTGTAACATCGTCGAACTCGCTGTTGTCGTCATAGCGCAGGCCAAGACTAAATGACAGACCGCCAAAGTCGGTGGCACGGTATTCGCCAACAAAACCGGTATTACGCATGTCCTGATCTTGGTTCGGGTCACCCCATATAGTTGCCGTGCCGCGCTGTTCAAAATCTTCTTGCTCAAAATCGATGGCGAGAGTGACTTGCTGCGCTGATTTTTCGGTTGGTCCGGCGGCAAAATTTAGAGTGTTTTGATAATAGACACCGAGCTTATCAGCGGCGGTCTTGGTGTCCTGCGCACCGTCACTAAAGTTCTTGTTGTTACTCGTCATGCCGGTCAGACGTAGCGACTGTACCCAGAAGCTATCGAACAGTGCCAGCTTGCCACCAACGCCGAGTGTCGTCTGTGTCGTATCAGATTCGCGGTCGGCATCGGCAGGTAGTCCGGTTGAAAAATCAATGGCATCAAATTGCTTGGTTGTATCGATATGTCGTAGTGAGGCATCAAGCTGCAGATCAGGTGTGATGTTGATATCTGCACGCAGGTTAGTGGTCAGATTCTTATAGCCATCGTCTTCTGTTCCTGTGCGTGAAATATTTGTGCCATCGGAATCAAGATAGGAAGCTGTCAGGTCGATGCCGGAGTTTGTGCTGCGTGTGCCAACATGCATGCCGCCGTTAAATGTGTTGAATGCCCCTGCCTCAATGAACATATCGCTACTCAAACGGTCTGTTGAACGGCGCGTGGTGATGTCGATGACCCCGGCCAGCGCATCACTGCCCCAGACGGCACTCTGTGGTCCGCGTACGACTTCGATGTGTTCGATGTCGTTGGCAGTCAGGTGGGCAAAGGCAAATGAATCATCGGCCGCCGGATCATTCACTTCGATGCCATCAATCCGTACCAGTACATGGTTGGCTTCGGCGCCGCGAATCCTGATGGCTGTCTGTGAGCCAAAGTTCCCGGAACGGCTGACGGCAATGCCGGGCAGATCCTGCAACAGATCGGTTGCAAAAACAGTTTGGCGATCCTCAATAATCTGTCGGTCGATTATCGATACGGTGCTGCCGACTTCAAGTTGTAACGCCGGTGTCCGATGTGCCGAAACGATAATATTGTCCTTCGGTGCGGCCTCCGCTGAAATGTTGTGCATGAAGAAGATGCCCGCTACCAGGGCGGTCAGATGGGTCGAATAGTTCATGGTGCTCCTCTGCTGCGCTACCCCGCGCAAGCTGGTGACGTTAATAATCGGAGCGGACAGGAGTTGCCAATGCAGGGTGATCAATCACAGTGTGATCAGCCGCACCAGCGCCCACCGCACCGTCGTTACTGTCACTAAGCCGGTCTCCGGACTTACGAGTGGACTTGCGTCCGAACTGAATCACCTTCCCGCGTCATGCGCAGTGGTTTTGGGTCCTTGATGGCCCGTTAGATTCAGTTTTTACTCGATCACCGTTGCGGGGGCAGTGCCGGAATAGCTGGATCCCTGAGGATCGCAATTCACCGGCTTCCCGTTATTCCAGCCTGACGGCCGGAAGCACTTAGCGAGTTACAACTTTATAAATATGGCGTACGCCGTGTCAAGTGCATGCACTAAAGTGCTGGTAACAGAACTTTTTGATCGCCGCGTGAGAAAACAGCAAACGGCGTGCCGTACAGGCGCTCCAGATGATCGGTTGTCAACATATCGGCAGTTGGTCCGAATTCCCACTTGCCGTCACCGAATAACAGCAGGATCTGGCGGGCGAAACGAGCCGCCAGTGCCGGGTCGTGAAGGCTGGTGATCACGGTCTTGCCATTCTTAGCTAGTGCCGACAACTGATCGAGTACCTGCAGTTTGTGCAGTGGATCAAGGTGATTCAACGGCTCGTCGAGCAGCAGCATATCGGGCTCCTGAACGAGTAGTGTGGCGATCGCTAGTCGGCGACGCTCTCCACCTGACAATGTTGAGGTCAGTCGCTCGGTCAGGTCACTAAGATCCATGGCCTTGAGTGCAGTCATAGCGATGTCAATATCGACTGCCGATTCCCATTGCCAGAAATCGAGATGCGGGTGGCGACCCATCATGGCGGCTTCGAGTACGGTCATTGGGAAGGCGTCATCGTGAGCCTGTAGTAATAAGCCGAGACGTTGTGCGATAACACGACGATCCAGTGTCGCTATGTCATCACCATGGAGTCGAATATTGCCTGATTCGATGCCACGAATGCCGGCCAATGTGTGTAACGCCAGAGTTTTGCCGACCCCATTGGGGCCTAGAATACAGACGAATGCGCCTGGTTCTGCCGTCAGGTTGAGCTCAGCTACCAGCACTCGGTCGTTGACCCTGATGTTCAGATTTTCGCAGCTAAAGGTCATCGGTGTAGTTGGGCGAGAGGGTCGAACATGGAGGTCTATTCTACGGACAAATTAATACGGACAAAAAAAACCCCGCGTGGGAGGCGGGGTACGGGTTATTGTTGTTGTCGCGTGTTCGGTTCTTACTTCAATGGCGATTCTGTGCTGGTTTATTATTATATTTATGTCCGCTTTTTCTACTTCTAATTATAATTATTCTTATTATTATTTAGCATCTTCTGGCTTCGATGTCTGGTTACAGATGTCGAATACGCAATCGCCTGTAAAAACCTTTTTTTGTGCGCAGGCATAGTATTGCAAGACCCGTGCCAAAGTGCAAAAAGATTTGTGTAAACAAATACTTACATTATCTTACTGTAGAGGCTTCCATAACCGGCGTGCCAAAGTGTAATGATATTCGACAGTCAATTAAGCTCACTTTCTTGTCATCAATTTAAATATATTCGCATAAATACACGAAACCACAGGGACTTTGCCGTTGTAGCTTACGTTGCTACTGGCTTGCGACGCATTGTCACAGGCTTGTTGGTAATTGCATATCTGGTGTGAATAGCTACTTTTATGCTTTAGCCCTGCACAGAGTTGTAAAGTTTTCCAACGCTAAAAAGGACTTTGCCCCCGGCGGCCCGGGATTATCAGGTTTTGGCGTGAAAAATAACGACCGTTAACAATTGTGCCAACCACATTTGCGGTGGCGTCAATATTGCTCAGCGGATCACCGTCGACAATGACGAGATCAGCCAGTTGGCCAACGTGGACCCGGCCCAGTGATTCACCATATCCGAGGCTGCGAGCTGCTTCGAGGCCGGCTAATTTCAGTATCTGGAATGGCTGCACACTACTTGCGGCCAGTCGGCGCATTTCGACATGCAGCCCGAGCCCCTCGGGCGCTGATGGCACTTCACTGCCGAGGATGATGCCGCCGCCTGCGCCAAGAATCTGGTTTGGGTCGGTCGTCGGTATGAGATGAAATGACTCTCGTTCCAGGTACCAGGCGGTATTAAATTTACGTTGCTCAGCCGTGGTGAAAATCTTGCGATACTGCCAGCTCGAGCTCAGGCCATCGAGAACCCGGTAGCCCGGCCTGGAGGCAGTAATGAGGCGTGAGGGTATGACAGCACCGGCCGTGCCACTAATGAGCATAAAATCATGCCATATGGCCGGGTCTGGTTTTGCTTTGCCAGTCAATAACAATGCATCCGGACGCAGTTCATTTGCGCCTGGCGTCATGCCGGGTACCGAGGTTGTTGCGATGACCGAGAGCCCTTGCTTGCGGGTACGCTCGACCACATCAGCCAGTACTTTGCCGCTAAGATCGGGGCACAGTTCGACAGCAACAATATTCAGCGCTTCCACATGTGCCATTGCTTGTGCGAATAATGGTTCATCAAACTGACCTGAATCGCTGTGGCATGGACGGACCGTCATCATCAGCCGTGGTCCAATGCGCCGGCCGCTACTCCAGCTCTCGAGTTGTTCGATTGCCTGATTAAAGTCGTTGACGGTTTGACCCAGTGTCATACGAATCGTCGTAACACCTGCTGCCAGCCATTTGCGTCCGAGTCGCTCATTGTTGATTGATTCCTGCCGCACGGCCAGATCGATCAAGCCGGGAATTACGGTATGTATGGTCGCATCGATGACTGGCGTATTTGGTTCGGTATCAGACCAGGGGCGTATGGCAACGATCAGGCCCTGTTCAATGACTATCTCCTGACGCAGCAGATAGTCGGGCCCGATGCCGTCAAAAATTTGTCCGGCTCGTATGATGTATCGCTTACCACCGGTTGCCGGTCGCCAGCTAAGTGGCAACGGTTGTTGGTTTGCCATGGTCAAGGCCATTGCTGACGCGCTCAGTGGTGTATCCGGTTTGGTGTCTATGCTCCGGGCACCATCTGTATAAACCTGATTGTTACTTTCATTGGATGTTACGGGCAGTTTCTGTGTCCGGCCGCTGGTAATGTCGGTGAGTCGCAGTCGGTAGCTGTGATCATTATTCTGGCTGTCATCAGCTACCCTGTAGGCTACGGCGGTGCCATCCGGATTCCAGGTCGGAACACCGATAACAGCAGTGTGGCGTGTCAGGCGCCGCAGCCTGGTGGTGTCATGTTCCATGATCCAGATTTCAGGACGACCGCTACGGTCTGAAACAAATGCCAGCTGCTGTCCGTCAGGCGAGAAAGCGGGCTGTGCATCGATGAACGCATCGTTGGTTAATTGTCTTACCAGCTTGAGGTTGCTGTTGTCGTCACGTTGAAATTCCCACAGGTCGCTGAGTGCGGCAACGACGATGCGGCCATCCGCACGCTCCGTCTGTCCGCTGATTCCCAGCACCGACCGGTTCCCAGGGGCTGCAAATGAAGCACTGCGTGCCAGCCGGGGATCGCGGTGGATGTTTATTTTGATACTGAAAGGGACGTCATCAAATGTCGTCAGACCGAAATTGCGGCGTCGGATCTTGCCGTCAGCTGCATAGAGAAATTTGTCACGATTCAGCCAGTGTGCGGGACGTGGCGACACCTGTTCGTGACTGGTGATTGATTTGGTGATCGGTGGTGTCGACAGGATCAGCATTCGCAATTGATTCGACTGCGCGTTCTGTCGTGTATAGGTTAGCAGTCCACCATCCGGTCGCCACGCCGGTGCAAGAATATTTCCACGCTCATGCAGAATGCGTCGTGGTTTATCGCCGGGCGTCAGAATATAAAGTGATGAGCCGTTCGCCGTTGCGGTGACATACGCAAGACGCGTGCCGTCGTCATTCCAGGCTGGCTCGCGTTCATCAGCGGCGGTGAAAGTCAGTTGGCGTAGTTCAAGGTTGTCTATATTGACTTCCCAGATGTCGAATGAACCACTGCGGTTGGATGACAAGGCTAGTCGAGACTTCGAGGAAGCTGCGGTTGACCAGGCTGGTGACAGGTGATCATACGGCCCGAAAGTAACCTGACGGGTCATGCCATTTTGGGCATTGGTGACGAAAATCTGACGGTAGCCTGATTGCATGGACTCGTAGGCGATGAAGCGACCATCACGGGAAAATACGGGTCGTTGATTAAATGCACCCGCTGCCGTTAATGGCGCGGCTGATTCCTGTCCATCGTGCTGTAACCATATTTGACCGCCGAGATCGAAGGCCAGATAGTCAAATGCAGCAGGCGCCGTAACAGAGATGTTTGCACCCTGATTCAGGGTGATTGAGGTCTCAGCTGCAGTGCCCAGTGCAGTGATCAGCAGACAGATTGTGATCAGGATTCGGACCATGTTCCGCCTGTACGTCGGGGGTCGGCGGCAACCGCAAAACCGGATGTTGGCGACCATGAGGCTGCACCGACACCGCCAAAATACATCGACAGCTTATCAAAGTGACGATGTGACATTGTAATTGAATCGAAGGGCAGGCCTGGTTCGCATACCGCTGTCGGCTCATTGGCGTTGAATTCTACATGTGATCGCGGCTGAGCAATGGCTTCGTTCAACGGCATGCCAAGATGGATATGATTGACCAGCACTTGCAGTATTGCTGTCGTGATGCGGCTCGCACCTGGGGAACCGATTGACAGTACCGTACCGTCTTTACTGTGGGCGACCGTCGGCGCCATGTTTGATGGTAGACGGGTACCCGGTGGGCCAATATCCAGACCTCGTTTGTTCAGTTCGAGTTCACCAAGACAATTGTTTAGCCAGATACCGGTATCAGGTGGCATGTCGCCGGAGCCATAACCCGACGATACGGTTAATGAGCATGCCAGACCAGATGCATCTACGGCTGACGTGTGACAGGTTGATCCTGATTCAAGCACCGTGGCCGGCGCACACTGTGCAGCGAGATCAAGGAGGCGTCTGGAATCTTCTTCAATGCTGTCACTGAGATCGAGATGCGTGGTTCGGTAACTGAGAGCCGCACGTTGTACCTCGAGCAGGTATTGCAGTGACTCGCTGTCCCAACTTTCGATGTGACGCTGATTCATCATTTTCAGCATTGCGGCAAGTACAACGCCGCCGATGGCCGGCGGTGGGTTTGTCGCTATTTTCCAATGTTCGCCTGTCGGTGATGTAGCGTCGATTTGCAGGCTCGGTCGATTGATAACTTCATAGTCACGCATGTCGGCTTGATTCAGTCGTCCGCCGGTTGCGCTCATATAGCGTGTGAACGTATTGCCAATATCGCCGGTATAAAAATCTTCAGGTCCTTGTGCGGCGAGATGTGCCAGTGAATCAGCAAGATGTGGTACGTGGATTGTTTCACCGGCCCGGTGAAGCTCATTTTGCTCGTTGTACAGAGCCGTGCGGCCATCTTCTGAGCGGCCAAATATTGGTTTGCCGGAATAGATCAGGTAGTCGTAGCTGGCTTGCGGTAACGGAAAACCTTGCCGAACTATATCTATGGCAGGTGTGAATAGTTCCTTCCACGGCAGTTTGCCAAATTGTTTCGATCCGGCACCGAACACTGCAACTCCACCGGGTACGCCGACTGAATCAGGGCCAATTGTTGTCGTGATGCCGCCGCCATATTTAAGGTGCACATTTGTCGAATTACGTTGAATATTGTCATCGAGTGTTGTGCCGGTGCCTGGAGCGGCAACATAGCCATCCAGGGTGACGGGTGTTTCGCCGGGGCGCCAAATTGTCATGTAGCCGCCACAGGCCAATGAGCAGACGCCCGGTTCGGTATTGATAGACACCAGCATGGCTGCGATAGCCGCATCAACGGCGTTACCACCGGCCCTGGCAATTGTTGCGCCGGCATTGGCAGCCAGGCTTGATGTCGTGGCAATTGCGAGTGGCGTGGTCATTGTGTACGTTTATTCCGAAATTTATTGCGGGGACAGTTTACTTATTTGCTTCACAAATAAGTAAACTGTCCCCGCAATAAATTACCTCGACTGATTGTCATGGATCTCGAAGAACTCAGGAACAATCTTTCTGCGCTGGACAAGCAGATTCTGGAACTCGTTGCGCAACGCCAGGCTATGGTAGAGCGCATTGGCGAGGTCAAGCGGCAGAGTGGTACGGCCACACGTAACTTCGCGCGTGAAAAACAGGTACTTGATCTGGCCCGCACACATGCCGTTGAGCTTGGTATTCCGCCGAATCTGGCTGAAGCATTGATGGAATTGCTGATTCGTTCGTCATTGACGAAACAGGAACGCGCCAGGGTTCGTGCCGACGGGCATGGGCAAGGTCGCCAGGCGCTGGTGATCGGTGGCGGAGGAAAGATGGGTCTGTGGTTTGTGGATTTCCTCGATTCACAGGGTTTTGAGGTGACGGTTGCAGATCCGGTTAATCAGGCTGATGGGTTCACGCAGGTTGATGATTGGAGCCTGACCGGTGACAACTTTGATGTCACCATTATTGCGGCACCGATCGGTATTTCCGCTGCAATAATTGATGCGATGGGGGTTACCGGACGAAAAGGGCTAATCTTCGATGTAGGGTCATTGAAATCGCCACTTGAGGCAGGCTTGCGAAAATTAGCGGCACAAGGGTTAAAGGTTACCTCTGTCCATCCGATGTTCGGGCCGGACACAGAATTACTGTCTGGTCGTCATATCCTGTTTCTTGAGGTTGGCGCACCCGAGGCCACACAACAGGCCCGCCAGTTATTTGCGTCGACTATGGCGAGGCAGATTGAAATGGATATTGGTGAGCATGACCGACTCATCGCTTATGTGCTGGGGTTGTCGCACGCATTGAATATTGCATTTTTTACATCCCTGGCTGAAAGCGGTGAAAAACTACCGCAGCTGGCCGACATGTCGAGCACGACATTTGATGAGCAGCTTAAGGTTGCCGAGAAGGTTGGCGCCGAGAGCCCGCAACTGTACTTTGAGATTCAGCGCCTCAATCCTCATGGTCTTGCACCGTTGCATGATTTAGCGAGTGCTGTGCAGAGAATTATTGATCTGGTTGAGGCGGGTGATGAGGTGGCATTTATTGAGTTGATGCAGCGGGGCCATGAATATCTGGCGCGGCGTGCCTAGGGTTGGCTTTAACCGTTTTTTAATCTTCACTCGTAGTCGTGCGGCCAAGCAAAAATAGAAACAGTGGTACGCCGATGATGGCTGTGATTGCGCCAACCGGTAACTGGTGTGGTGCGATGATGCTTCTGGCAATGAGATCGGCACTGACCAGCAGAATACCGCCAGTCAGCGCGGCGCCGGGAATCAGTGTGCGGTGATCCGAGCCGCTGACGAGCCGCACGAGATGTGGCACGACAAGACCGATGAAACCGACCGTACCCGCGGTGGTGACTGCAATTGCAGTCAGTAATGCACTGAGCAGATAGACGGTTGTGCGCACCGGACGTACTCGCAGGCCGAGCAGCGCGGCCTGTGCATCGCCGACCGACAATATATTCAGAGATCGTGCCAGCGCAAGGCCTGTAGCGACGGCGAGTGAGGCGACCACCAACGTCGGCCAAGGGTTGCTGGCAAAGGCAAAATCGCCCATTAGCCAGAATAAAATACCGCGCAGATTCGTTTCAGTTGTCGTGGCGAGAATCAAGCTGATAACAGCGCTCCAGCCCGCCGCGATCACCACGCCGGTTAGCAACAGGCGACCTGGTGACCAGTTGCCGTGATACCGGGCGACAATGAAAACCAGCAGCGTACTGGCGAGTGCGCCGCCGAAGGCCGCAGCGTCGATTGCAAGGCTGGTGGCGCCGGCAAGCATTGCAGTCAGTGCCGCCACGGCTGCTCCGCCCGAGGTGCCGAGGATATATGGGTCGGCAAGCGGGTTGCGCAGTAATACCTGCATGAGTACACCGGCCAGCGCCAGTGAAGCACCGGTACCGAATGCTGCCAGTGCTCGTGGCAGCCGCAACCGTAACAGAATATCGCGAGTAGCTGGTTCAGCCTGACCCAGTACGACGTCTATAACGTCCATGGGCCCGGCCTGACCACTGCCAATACTGATTGCTGCAGCCAGCGCCACGCCGGCACCGATCACCAGAAGTGTCAGCAAACGGCCGGGCGCAATTCGCCGCCGGCTCCCGATCATGTTGTGGCAATGTAGTGAGTCATAGTATGGATTCTACTTGTCCCCGGAAATAAATAGGGTCTGCCCCTGTTTTTTTTACAGCACAAACACGAATATGGAGAAATGAGGAAAGAATCAGGAGAAGAATTAAGGGTCAGACCCTTATTTTCACTGAGTTGAGTAAAGTATTTGGTGTTGGATCCTGACAATAGGGATCAGATTCTTATGCTTTATCCTTTCCACGAAATAATTGGCGGGGGAGCCAGATGGATGATATTGATGAGGATGGATACCGGGCAAATGTTGGGATCGTGCTCTGCAACAATGATGGTTCGGTGTTGTTAGGGGGGCGTAAGGGACAGGAAGGATGGCAGTTTCCGCAAGGCGGGATATGTGTAAACGAAAATACCGAAGTTGCGATGTATCGTGAGTTGCATGAGGAAATTGGACTCGGTAAGAATGATGTTGAGATTCTCGGACAGACAAGTTGCTGGCTACGTTATGACCTGCCAAAGAAGTATATTCGCCGTAATTCGAAACCGCTTTGTATCGGGCAGAAGCAGCGGTGGTTCTTGTTACGTCTGATCAGTGCGGAACAGCGTGTCTGTCTTGATGCAACCGGATTGCCGGAGTTTGACCGCTGGCGTTGGGTTGATTATTGGCGGCCCGTCAAGGAAGTGATTTATTTCAAGCGTAAGGTGTATGTGCAGGCATTGCATGAATTGGGGCCAATACTGTTTCCTGATGGCGTACCGCCATATCCAGGATGGTGGTCCGAGAAATGAGGATTGAAGCGCACTAAATGAACCGGATGATTACAAATAAACCTCAGCAACTACGCGGTGCACGGCGTGATCGTATCTTTGTCATCGGGGGGCTTGTCTGTGGACTGATTATTATCTGGATTGCTTTTGAGCTTGGTCAGATCAGGGCTGGCCATAATGGGCTTGAGGCCTTGCAGCGCTATGGTGAGTTTGAGGCGCAACTCGATGTGGCAGGTAAACAGAATGATGAGTTGCACAGTAAGATCGCATTGCTCGAGACCGGCATGAAAATTGATGAAGAGGCCTATGCCCAGGTTGGTCAGCAATTGGTTGAGCTGCAAAACAAGATTCTTGCGCAACAGGAAGACCTTGCTTTCTATCGTGGCATCGTCGCAGATCAACAAACCGGGTTGCGGGTTCAGGATCTTGAATTGTTGGCCAGTAGTGATTCGGCATCATTCAACCTGCGACTTGTCCTGGCTCAGGCGTTGCGCGCTTCGCAGCGTATTTCCGGATCCGCCAGGTTAAAAGTGGAAGGTATCAGCAACGGGAAGCCACTGACCCTCGGGTTGACAGAACTTGGTGTTGATGCGGCACAAAGAAAATCACTGACAAATTTTTCGTTCAGGTATTTCCTGAGTCTCGAGGCAGATCTGGTTCTGCCCGAGGGGTTTGTACCGGAGCGTGTGATCGTTACACTGACGCCAAAGGGCAAGCAGACCAAGGCGGTCGAAAAGACTTATGATTGGGCTGCCAAGGCCGGGTAAGCACCAGCTTGAGACCTAGGTAGGGTCTCAGTGTGACGTATTTGGGGTTTTTTAGGGCGATGCCCGATTAAACTATGGTGCGAGAGCGTGGCTGTGCTTTCGGATGGTACACAGGAGATTGCTTATGTTTGGGAAGAAAAAACGCGGTGCTGGATCAATCAGTACGCTGGTTGGTGAAGGAACGAGAATCAAAGGTGATCTTCGATTCGAAGGTGGTTGCCATATCGACGGAGTCGTCGATGGTAGTGTGATTGCAGATCGAGATGCCGATGCCTACCTGAGCCTGAGTGAGCAAGGACTGGTGGACGGTAGTGTTCGCGTGCCACGGGTGTCGTTGAACGGTAAGGTACAAGGCGATGTATTTGCCAGTGAGATTTTGCAGCTTGGTGCAACGGCCAAGATCAACGGCAACCTGCATTATGAATTACTTGAGATGGCTGCGGGTGCAGAAATCAACGGTAAACTGATTCACGAGAGCGCCATGACACCCGGACCGGAAGTGCCGCGACCGACGGCCGCCAAAACTTTCGATACGATAGTTGAGCCTGAAGCCGAACTCGTCAAATAGTCTCTGTCGGAATCGATAACAATCTGCCGATAAAATTTCTTATTTGGCTGGTGGCGTTCCTTTGCGCTGCCGTGTACGGTGATGACTGACACGTACTGAATCTACTGCCTTGCGATTTTTCCGATCCCAGTCCAAAGAACCCGAGATCCTGGCCGCCGTTGACCTGGGGTCAAATAGTTTTCATATGGTTGTGGCGCGACTGTCACATGGCCAGCTTACAGTTATCGATCGTCTGCGTGAGATGGTGCGTCTTGCCGGTGGTCTGGACGCAGACAATAATCTTGATCCCAAAAGAGAGCAGATAGCCCTTTCATGCTTAGCGCGGTTTGGCGAACGGTTGCGCGACATCAAGGCTGATTCGGTACGTGTTGCCGGTACCAGTACAATACGCATGGTCGGGCAAGGTTCAAATTTCCTGCACCAGGCTGAGCTTGCCATTGGTCATCCAGTCGAAATTATTACCGGAATTGAGGAAGCTCGGCTGATATACCAAGGGGTTTTTTATAGCTCTCCTTCAGTATCGGGCCGTCAACTTGTTATCGATATTGGTGGCGGCAGCACTGAAATAATTCTTGGTCAGGGTGTTGATGCCGATGTCATGGAAAGCCTGAGAATTGGTTGTGTTGGCCTCAGTCAGAATTCATTTACTGCGGGTAAATTGTCCAGACGCCGCTTCAAGAAAGCACGGTTGACCGCAAGCCTGGAGCTTGAACCAGTGCGGGAATTTTTCCGCCATACAGAGCTGGAGCGTGTTAGTGGTGCATCAGGCACCATTCGTGCGGCACACACTGTGCTCAATGAACTGGCCGGTGAACCAGCCACAATTACAATTGCTGGTCTGGAGGAATTGATTGAGCGGATGATTGATGCCGGTCATATCGACAAGATTAGCCTGCCTGGATTATCTGCACAGCGCACACCAGTATTCCCCGGCGGCATAGCGATTTTGATAGAGATAATGACGAGTTTCGGGCTCGAGAATATGCACGTTGCGGATGGCGCATTACGTGAAGGGTTGCTGTACGACATGGTTCATCGCCTGACTGATGAGGATGCCCGCGACCGGACGGTTCGATCAATGGAAGGGCGTTTTAGTATTGATGAACAACAGGCCGACCGTGTAGAGAAGACCTCGCTGATGCTATTGCAGCAGGTTGCAACTGACTGGTCGCTGGATGCCGAGATTTATGCACAGATACTCAGATGGGCAGCACGTTTGCATGAGGTTGGGTTGCATATTGCGCATTCAGCGTACCATCGTCATGGTGCTTATCTGTTGGAGCATGCAGATATGCCGGGGTTTCCATCTGTCGAGCAGCGGGTGCTGGCGCGGCTTGTCGGTGAGCACCGGGGTCGCCTGGACCGCCAAAAATTTGCACAGATTCCTGAAAACTGGGTCCAGCCGACACGCCAACTGACAGTGCTGTTGCGCCTGGCAGTGTTGTTCAATCGTAGCCGTACCGACTCGACTTCGCTCAATATTATCTGCTCCGGCAATAGCAACAAATTCTCATTGGCCTTATCGGACGATCAACGTGCCGCAAATCCGCTGACATGGGCTGATTTAGAAAGGGAAAATAATTACCTGGCAAGTGTAGGGATAAAAATGAAGCTGATTGAGTCAGCAGCTGACTAGCCGGTAATTTTTACTGCTGAATCCGGGTGCTATTTGATGTGCAATTTAGTTATCTGTGAGTGTTGTCAGCAGATGCGCTTGTGCTGATACGGATTCCGCATCGATATTCTGGCTTACCCTGACATAATTTCCATCACTCTGGAGCTCCCATGATTGGGTGTTGTCGCTTAGAAAAAGATCCAGATCACTGATTAGTTGTCGCCTGATCACGTCATTGTTAATCGGAAATGCAATTTCAATTCGCCGGAAAAAATTTCGATCCATCCAGTCCGCACTGGCACAAAAGAGCTGTTCTTCACCATTGGCATAAAAATAGTAGACCCTTGAATGCTCAAGGAACCGGCCAATAATCGAGCGTACCCGGATATTTTCCGAGACACCTGGGATGCCGGGTCGCAGACAGCAAATACCGCGAACAATCAGGTCGATAAAAACGCCTGCACACGAAGCTCGGTATAGCGCTGCAATGACATCCGGTTCAACGAGTGCATTGAGCTTGGCGATGATATGCCCGGTTTTGCCTTGTTCGACATTCCTGATCTCAGTTTCAATATGTTCGATTATTGTTTCGTGCAGCCCGAACGGTGCTTCATAAATTTTATTCAACGGTGGCGTCGGCATCATGCTGGTTAATTGCATGAATACCTCGTGAACATCGATGCCGAGTTTCTCGTCGGCACTGAGCAGGCCGTAATCGGTATAAACTCTGGCCGTGCCGGGATGATAGTTGCCGGTGCTAAGGTGTACATAGCGTCTCAGGCGACCTTTTTCGCGGCGCACGATCAGCGTCATCTTGCAGTGAGTCTTAAAGCCGGCAATTCCGTACACGACATGTGCACCAGCTTCCTGTAAGCGATTGGCGAGCTTTATGTTGGCAGCTTCATCAAAACGTGCGCGTAATTCAATGCTGACGATTACTTCTTTACCAGCTTCAGCAGCTGCCACCAGTGAATTGATGATCGGCGAGTTTGCACCGGCCCGATACAGAGTCATTTTAATTGCCAGCACACTCGGGTCGATGGCTGCCTGGTTAATTAGTTCGAGTACTGGTGTAAAGGACTCATAGGGATGATGCAGCAGCACATCACCAGTTGCGATGGTGTCAAACAGGAGTTCGGTATTGTTGAGTTTCGGCGGCAGACTGGGTGTGAACGGTGTGTCCTTGAGGTCCTCTCTGTGAATGAGGTCGTAAACAGCAAGCAGGCGATTGAGATTTACAGGTCCATTGACCTCGTACAGATCTCGCTCATCCAGCCCGAACATATGCAGCAGGTATTGGGCCAGAGCGTGCGGGCAATTGTGTGCGACTTCCAGTCGAACTGCTGCGCCGTAACGGGTCGCCATCAGTTCACCTTCGATGGCACGTTTCAGATCATCGACTTCCTCCGAATCAACATACAGGTCGCTGTTTCGTGTCGCACGAAACTGGTAGCAGCCGGTGATTTCCATGCCACGAAATAAATCATCAATGAAGCTGTGTATAACCGCAGAGAGAAAAACAAAATCATGTTCACCAGTGTCCTCAAGCTCCTTGGGCAACTGGATCAGGCGTGGCAGCGAGCGTGGCGCCTGAACGATTGCTTTGGTGCAGGGGCGGCCAAAAGCATGTATACCCTTGAGTCCAATAATAAAATTCAAACTCTTGTTTAGAATTTTTGGAAATGGACGACCTGAATCGAGCGAGATAGGGCTTAGTACCGGTGCAATCTGCGTAAAAAAATACTCTTTGAGCCAGGCCCGCTGTGTGTTTGTCCAGCGCTGCCGACGAATGAAGCGCAGGCCCTGAGTCTCCAGTTCCGGTAGAATCTGGTTGTTGAGTAATTCATATTGTTCCCCAACCAGTTCATGTGCCCGGACACTGATTTGCGTCAGAACCTGGTGTGAACTCAGCATATCTGGTCCACTTGGAGATGCGCCCGACTCAAGGCGTTGCTGTAATCCGCTGACGCGTATCTCGAAGAATTCGTCTAAATTAGTAGATACGATGCACAGAAACTTCAATCTCTCGAGAATAGGTATTGATTCATCACTGGCCTGAGCAAGTACGCGACTATTAAATTCAAGCGTACTTAGCTCTCGATTGATGAAATATTCTGGGAGTGTCGAGTTTGGTATATCCACTGTTGTGGCCTTCTTGTAGGACCATTCAATATAACAGTGTAGTGATTACAGACGTTGTCGGAGTGCGCATTTTGCATAATGCGCAGCAGCGATTTTGATTAGATAGAAAATGGTGTTATCGCTATATTTGCCCGGTAAGCAGAAAGTGACGGATGAGTGTCGTTGCGAGGTCTTTGATGCTGCTCCGGCTTGCCGGAAATAGCGGTTGTGGGAGGATACGTTATAAAGTACTGATTCGTTACCCGGAAAATTGAAAGGACATACTTCGTGAATGATACCGTGCAACGCGCCCAGGGCTTTGCCACTCAGGCTCATCAACGTATCAATCATCGGCGAAAATATACCAATGCGCCCTATACGGATCATCTGGCAGCAACCGCTAAACTGGTTGCTACAGTTACCGATGATCCTGCAACCATTTCCGCCGCCTGGCTGCATGACGCCGTAGAAGATACGCCAGTAACAATTCAGGATTTACAGCAGGAGTTCGGTGAGGAGATTGCTCGGCTGGTACTGGAATTGACTGATATCAGCACGCCGAGCGAAGGGAACCGGGCAACCCGAAAGGCCATTGATCTTAATCACCTGGCTGCAGCATCGCCGCGTGCCAAGACCGTCAAGTTGGCTGACCTCATCAATAACTGTACTGATGTTACGAAACATGATGCCCGTTTTGCCGTCGTTTACCTGCAGGAGATGGAAGCATTACTGGAGGTTCTCAAAGAGGGGCATCAGGATTTGTATGTGCTGGCACGAAAAACACATACTCGCTGCTCGCAGAAAATCGGCATTAAGGGTGCACTGCCTAAAATTCCGGTTGATTGGGAGCCCCACGCATCCCAGGCCCTATTTGCCTCAATGGTGCCGCGGTTGTTTATTGATGCTTTTGCGGCCAAAGATCTGGCCACAGAACTATTCTCCTTTGACGCAATTATTCCGTCTCAAGAGGTTAGTGTCTTCATGGAGCGGGAGCACCAGCATGTTGTAGGTATCCGCTCTGAAGGGCGAGTTATCGGTTTCGTTCGCCAGGAAGATCTCGACTCAAAAACCTGCGGTGAGAAGATGCGCTCGTTCAAGTCCGGTCAGGTCTTGTCAGGTGAAAGCACAATTGCTGACCTGATCCAGGTTTTGACACGACACTCTTACTGTTTTATCACCATACTCGACAGCGTTGCGGGTGTGATTATGCGGGAAAACTTCAATAAACCGGTTGCACGGATGTGGCTGTTCGGCATCGTTACCATTGTTGAAATGTACCTGACGGAATCGATAAAGGATCTGTATGGGGAAGATGGCTGGCAGTCATTTCTGACCAGGAATCGTCTCGACAAAGCAGCATCGCTCTACAACGAACGTTGCCGAAGGAACCAGAATACCGAGCTGATAGATTGCCTGCAGTTGTCCGATAAAATTCAGGTTTTGTTGCAGGATCCAGACTTTATGGAGCGGCTGGGATTTGAGTCCGCACGTAGCGGCAAGAAAGCGGCGAAAGAAATTGAATCGCTGCGAAATAATCTTGCCCACACGCAGGATATCGTGATTCATGACTGGGCACAGATTGCGCGTCTGTCACGGCGGGTGGAAGGCTTGATTCATGGGGAAATGTAATTTCACCGTAAATATACCTGCGTTGATCGGCATGAAGAGGCAAATTAAGTGAATGAGTCAAATACTGCGGCCGCCGTTCCTGATGTTATTCTTCGTGGTGGGCCGGAGGATCGCGGTGCACTACACGGCACCCACTTGCGCGAAAAAATTGAAGGGGTAGTTGAGTTTTACGGTAATTACATCGGTATGCGCGAAGCTGATGTATTTGTCGCCGCGCGCCATTTTAAAAAAGTAATTGAAGATTATTCAATAGAGTACGCTCGTGAAATTACCGCGTTGGCCGATGCAGCTGGCATTGATCCTTTGTGGATATTCGCAGTTAATGCACGCAGTGAGATCGCACAATTTGGCCAGAATGAGTGCACAGCGGCTTTCTTTCCCAATACCGGGTTACTCGGTCAGACTTGGGATTGGTTCGCGGCAGCGAAAGATTTAATTGCTGTTGTGCAAATAGAGCTACCCGGCGGTCACACCTTTGTCATGATGACCGAACCGGGCATCATCGGCAAAATTGGTCTGAATTCCGCCGGTCTCGGCGTTTGTCTTAACTATCTGACTGATCCCGAAGATCGGCGTGGCCTGCCCATCCACATTCTCATGCGGGCGATCCTCGACTCTGCTTCTATAGCCGATGCGAAGCAGCGCATCGAGGCAGCCGGAAACGGGCGCAGTGGTAATCTCCTGATAGGCGCCGCTGACGGCGATGCACTTTCGATAGAATTTCGCAATGCTGCGAGCTATGTACTGCCGGCCGATAAAAAGGTGTATCTACATACCAACCACTATCGTTATCGGGGTTGTGATCTGGTCACAGGTACGCCGAATCAACGTGAAAATACTCGGCGGCGACTGGCTCGTGCCGAGAACCTTGTAGCGACGTTTAAGCATCATTCGACAGATGAGATGCTGGAGCTGCTATCCGACTGTACGGATCATGAGCACCCGATTTATGCGCCATATCGTGAGTACGAGGGTATCGGCACCATCGGTACTGTCTGTACCCTGATGATGGATTTGCCGGCAAAACAATTACGCTTGCGTCGCGGTAACGGGCCTGCCGACGGGTTTGTTGATTACCAGCTTTAAGCGGCCGCAGCGATCAGGTTTGTCTTTCGGGCGGTAGATAAAGCCCACCGAGACTGACACTGGCCGTTGCACCGGTGACTGACGGCAGGTTTGAAGCAAGACCATGGATGCGCTGGCGGGCCAGCCAGGCGAAGGCGGCAGCTTCGACCCATTGTGGATCGATACCCCAGTGGGCCGTAGTTTGTATGACACAGTTCGGCAGCATCAGGCGGAGCCGCGACAGCAGATCATTGTTTGCTGCGCCGCCGCCGCAGACGGCAACTTGGCTTGGCGTTGGTAGTGTTCGCAGTGCATTGGCAATCTGCAGCGCCGTCAGTTCGCTCAATGTTGCTTGCACATCCTGCGGCGCAGGCGGTGTAATCATCTTATCGAGGTGCTGTTGCAGCCACGGTAAATTAAAGTATTCCAGCCCGGTGCTCTTTGGTGGGGGGCGGGCAAAATAATCATCGTCGGCCAGCGTATTGAGCAATTCCTGGTTAACCTGACCACCGGCGGCCCA
>Ga0233413_10000323_pt1 | contig 23668 bp, 13 predicted proteins | sample Na_anoxic_6_MG_FD_189019 | JGI IMG/M metagenome (GOLD analysis project Ga0233413, IMG submission 189019) | Seawater microbial communities from Saanich Inlet, British Columbia, Canada - Na_anoxic_6_MG | ecosystem: Environmental > Aquatic > Marine > Inlet | place: Canada: British Columbia...
GTATGTTTTTACTAGCGTTATTTAATTCACTCGGCCCTAACAGTATTTGACCAAGTGCAGTGTCATCACTGTTTTCTTGTGTGTCCTCACCTGACCAAGGGTTTGGTGGCTGGTTACAAGTTGATAAATTACCACCACCACAAGGACTAAATCTTTGACCTAGTTTGTTATCAAAATTAAAACCACTTATGATAGGACCATCATCATCTTCATCGGTAATAAAAAATCCAGGATTACTTGGGTCTTCTACAAGTGTTGGAGTTCCAGGAGCAAAAAAATCTGAATCAATACTTTGGTCTACCTGTCCAGTGATTATTTCAGTATAAATTTTAGAAATTTCTTTTACGTACTGATAGTTTTGATTTTTTAATTCATTTTCATGACAACCAGACCCTCTATCAAATAATGCTGAAACATTACAACCAGTCGCATCTATCAGGTATTTTAAAACATCTATTGGGTCTTGGTAACTGGTTATCCCTATGTCATTAAACCAAAAATTTGGGTCCCAACCATCTTCATAAAATGTCCCTGGAAAAAATTGTGGATTTTGTTTATATAAATCAAAAACACAACTGCTTTTATTTATACAATTTTCTATTTCATTTAATGTATCCCCACACATTTCAATACGGCCTAATGACACAATTTTAGTTGAGTTATAGGCGTTACAATATATGTTATCATCAATATCTGTTGCTCCATTACCACAAGAATAACCATCACAGTTACCAAGTACTGTTTTGTTATGCCAATGTTTATGGTAATTTATGAAGTTTGTACTATAATTACCATCGGTTGTTTCGGAACCCCTAATTAAACAATTTTTACACCTCTTTGGTGTATTATTGACATGTGGACAACATTGGTTGCTTCTGTAATTATCTGATGACCTAGTGTCAGCACCAGGTCCACAAAATTTTTCTTTTTTAACTAGCTCACCACTTTGCTTTTTTAGTTTAGACTTGTACTTATATTGAAATAAATAAGCTGTACCAGTAATCCATGCGTCAAAGAAGCATCTTCTAATGACCTGTCTTTTTTCGGCTAATTCTATAATCCTACAACATAACCATTTTTCAAGGACATCTAAAGCACCACAATTATTTTCATTAGCAACAAAAGAAAATGCTTTAAGACAAAGAACTGGGTCGTTACAGGTGGCGTCCGCAGGTAAAGCTAATGTGTCATCTGGACAACCACAAACCTCTTTTATTGATATTATTCCGCTAATATCTGGTGAAGAAGGTGGGGTACAATCGATTCCATCGTCACAATTAGCGGTTCCACCACATGGTGGACCATTATCGTCCCCACAAACTGAACCACTGTCTGGGTTTGTGTGTATACAATATTCTTCATCCGCACAAGATAGTGAAAACCCTCTTGAATTTGGACCATATTGTATACAACAATACGAATCTTCTTCATCATCACAAAATTGAGACATAATATTACCAAGCCAACCAAAGGGCCGGAAGGCTATTATACTATAAAATCTAACTAAACAAAAAGGTGTGCCAAATATTGTGAAAGATAGGTTAAACCCTATATAAAAACCAAATGATAGTGTCATCATAATTATTATCATCCTAATAAAAGCCGCACCAATTTGTAAGAAAAAACTACCTAATCCAAACAAGAAGTCGGGTTTTTTAACAGCTGTATTAAATGGCATTACGTTATTAGCTGCCCCATCAGCGTCCGTATTTTTTAATCCAAGAAAACTCCACCTACTATTACCTTTTTTATATTTTTTTATATATTGAGCTATTGTGTATAATTGCTTCCACTCAAATAAGTGAAAATCTTTAAGTATAGAATTACCCGATGACGACGCAAAATTCAAATCATCAGTTTTATAGTCTGATATATCGTCTGTAAATCTTTGGTCTTCCGTACCTCCGATGTTATCAGTATGACCGTCAGTTGTAAACCCTGGTGTACCACCGTGAGGTACACCTAAACTTGGGAAAATCATGTTGGCTGTCCTTCTTTTTCTATTAGATGGTGGTTCGTTGAAGGACATTTTCATCCTATACAAAGCTTTTGTCGGTAGTCCTATTTCTGGGTCTTCAGAAGGCACTAAATCACCAACTTCGTTGGTTACGACTCTACCAATATTCATTGGTAATGTAGTAACAAAAGTACCGTCATCATCAATTAAATCACCACCATTTATATCAAAAAATTCTAACTCGGTTGGTACAATCTTTTTGTTTTGAACCCACTCTACTATGTTTACTTCTTTTGCCCTTATAAAATTAATGGTTCCAGCCCCAGTTCTTAATTCTGTTAATTCACCCATATCATTTCTTGGGTTGCATCTTTTATTAATAGAATTTTTTTCATTATCAGAAAATATTGAGCCTGTGAATAAAGCTGTTGGTTCTAGGACCACATTAGTATCTATATCTACTCTTGTTATACCTATTTCACAATTTTCTGGTTTACCCCAAAATGGTATAACGTCTACTGACTGATTACTAGATTTTATTTGGACTAGTGTGTCTAGATTTTTACTTGTTTTAAACTTAGTATACCCATCGAAAAACCCTAATGGTGCCCCTTGTGATATTAAATCGTAAGGTCTACTACTTAATAAACCACAGTCACTTAGGTCTGTATCCATGTGTATGATTCTTGGCCCCACTGGTACGCCAAATAACATAAAGTCACCCGATTCATTAGTTTTTGTCGTATATTTGTAGTATTTTTCAAAAACTTCTATTATTACTTCGTTTGATAGGAGTGTTTCTTTGTCTGGAAAAGTACCTGTTGGTACATTTAAGTCACAGGTGGTTGTATTTAGTAATAGGTTATATCTATACCCCTCATTGTTTTTATCTGTTAGGCTCTTATATGGGTATAAATCTTTTATTAATTCGTTTTTTTCGTCCTCATCTGTGATTGGTATGAATATGGATACTTTTGAATTGGGTACACCAAAACCTTGATTGGCTAAAACCCTACCAACAACAACACCATAATTAGAGCAAAAATCTGCATACAAATCTTCTTGTGATATTTTTAAACTTAATACCTCTAAAAAATCAAAACTTTGTTCTAGTTTTACCTTTAAATGTTTATCATCACCACCTGGTTTTGTTTTTAATCTTATAGTTTTATTTAACTCTTCCATTAATATCCGTATATTATCTTATCATTTCTAGTGTTGAAATACCCTATAACATTTGAACTTGTTGTTATATCTTCATTTAACATATTTTTATATATCTTTTCAAATATCACCCTAAATTTATAGTCTTTATTGACATCTAAATTAGTAACATTAGTACTATATGTTGTTTCGGTTGTATTATATTCTACTTTTGTTGTTGAGAACAGACTAGTCCAATTAGTGTCTGACTCCTCAGTAACTTCAACCGTAAAATAACCTTCATTCCTTATTTGTTCAATTATTGGGGTTACATTCCATTGTAAAATAACACTATCTTTATCTAATGTGCCTAAATTATTATACGAATCTAAGTTAGTTTTAAAATACCAAAAAGAAAGTATATCACCCTCTTTAATTGTTATGTAGTTTGGGTTAAATATTATTTTGTTAGGCGTTGTGGTACTTTTGTAGAATTCTATACCATCAAATAATTTTAAACCATTAACCATAGCTACAACTGTAGATTCATAATCAAAATTAGATGTTAAAAACACTTCTTGTGTGCCCTTTACTATATTATTGTTAACTATGTTTGTTGTTGAGGCTGTAACACCGTTTGTGAATCCAGTTACTTGGAATGTGTCTATCTTAAATAACTCATTACTAGGTACTGATATTGCCGTTTGGAAACTCTCGGGACCAATCAAATACACAATCGTAATTATATCCCTAGATTCAATATTACCACTAGATATGTTTACTATAGGTGTCGTTCTAGGGTATAACGAGTTATCCATGGTGTAGTCTAGTGTTGGCGTTAATAAAACACCATTAACGTATAGGTTAATTTCATTACCTATAGGTTGATTAGCTAAATTAAAATAGTTTTTAAAATTACTACCTTTTATCGTTTCTTGTATCATAGTTACCCTATCTACTATATTGGCGAAAGTTTTACTAATTGTAGGTTTTGCTGGGTTAGTCACAGTTATAAAATACCAATCATAATCAAAGTTAAAATTATTTAATTGGTTTGAGTTTTCCCATGTGTCTATTTTTCTTTTAACGCACTCTTTGGGTGTGAATTTATAGTAACTCCTTAACATATACTCTGTGTTAGTGAGTGGTAATTCACCTAAAGATATTATATCGTTTATTGTTGTTGATGTTATTGCACTAAACTCATGACACTTTTCAAAAGATGGTGTTACGTTATTTAATGTTTTAAATGCGTTGTTTAACGAGAAGTTTGTTCTATTATATATTTTATAACAAAAATTACCAGTATACCCAGTGTAATCAGTAGAGCCCGTAAAATTAAACCCTAAGTCTATATCATTAACTTCTGAAAAATTATAGACGGAATAACAGTTCGTAGGTGTGCCACTACATGGTGTTGTTGAACCAGTAACTGGTTTTGTTGCCCCACTTACCCAATATGTCGGCCCATTAAAGGGTTCGAAACAAAAATTAGTTACGGGGTTAACGTTATATATGTTACTTAAACCTAAATCCCTATCTAATGGGGTGTCCATATACTTATTTTCTTTTATTTTACATAAAAATCCCATTATTCTAATATTATATCATTTTTTGCTGCTTGTAATCTACCTTGGTACTGTAATTTTCTTCGTTTTCTTTCCTCTATGCCACCAACTGTTGACGGTAGGATTGTCGTGACACCATTTTCTTTCGGTAGTGGTTTTATTTTTACTGTTTCAGTATCTATTGGTCCATTCTCAGTCGATTCGTAATCTAGTTCTCTGTACGTAACGTCACGGGATTCATTACCATTATTTGTGTCGTAACTTTGTGACCTACCACTAGTTATTGGTTGTGGTGTTAGATTTGTATCATTAGGAATTGTCGTGACATCCCCCTCAACAAACTCAAAGTCAAAATCACACTCATCGTATTGTGTACATATTTCGTCTGGTCTATTACACCACCTTTCACCCGACACAAATATTGTTGTTGCTGGTATGAATTGTTCAACAAATTGTACCCAAAAACTTTGAAATGTTTTCTTATACCCCTCTAATTCTAATAAAGTAAATTTTGTTTTACACGCTAATGGGTCAGAATTTTGTGTTAAAATAATTGTTGTTGTTGAAGCTGTTGTTGCCCCACTATAACATGTGTTACCACTTAATGTAAAATTGTCAATACACCCTATGGTAGTTCTATAACATGTTTCGGTTCCAGCACTTAATGTATATTCATCTGGACAAGGACCACCAATATTACACATATCAAATGTTAAAAATAATTCTTTACTGTTAAGAACTAAATTACTATGTTTTTCTAAAACAGATGATTGTTTAAAATAATCAGTATACCTCCATTCTAATTCAGCGTCCAAACTAGGGGCGAAAGTTCTATTTATTTCACCATAACCTTCAATTAATCCGTATTGCCCTTGGGTTATTATCCTATTGTCAGTAAATCTACCACTTTGGTTTTGGTATTCGGAATACCCTAACTCACCAGGATTATAAACCCAAGATTTTTTATTATCTATCACTGGGGCTATATCAAAACCTGGGCAATCATTATTTATTATTTCAGTTATCGTTAATTCTTCATTACAATTAAACTTAAAATTATCTAAGAATATATCATATACACAACAACAATTTAATCCAGACGTAAATTGTAGATAGGCGTTAAAACCTTCAGTAGTACCTGTTGTTGGTATTGTAAATTGTGTCGTAATATCAAACCAAGTTTCTAAATCAATAAAAGAAAATGAGTCTGATGTTTGTATAACATTATTTTTATCATCTCTTATAACTAAGTTGACTGATATTGGTGCTTCTGGGTTATAACAACAAGGTGTTTCAGTTTCACCACTAATTGTTTGTGGTAACTGTTGTGATGTTTGTGGGGTTCTTTTTGTTGTTGTTGAGTTATAGTCAACTAAATTATTGTTTTCATCAAATGATAATAAACATGGTTCCGTTGGGTTTTCTATTATTATTATATCATCATCATTATCTTCTATCTCAACACAAGGGTTTTCAGGTTTACCAAAATAAAATGACATTGATACATCTATTGGTGTTTCACATTCTGGTTTGATTAAGTCTCTATTTAGTTTAAATTCTAGTGGTAAACATGGGTTTGGGTCACTTGTAAAACAATTAACATCACCATTATAACTTTCATATGACCACGGTAAATTATTAGCTGAAGCTATTTGTAAACAACACGTTTCACTTATTGATTCATTATTAAAAGTTACAATTGTTATATTTTGATTAAAGTCATCAACAATTGTTGTCATGGTTATGTCAGTTAAACTAACATTACAATCGTCCTGTGGTTCACAAAAACATAACGTACCATCAAAAAACCCACCTAATTCATCACATTTAGTAGAACTAACTGACTGTGGTATTCCTTGGCTTTCTGTTTGTTGTGGTCCTTGTGTTATTTCATAACATAAATAAAACCCACCACTAACAGCTAAAGCGTTGGATAGTAATATTTTTACTTTTACGTCCTCACTAATATCGTCACCATCTATATCTGAACTATTAAAGGCGTTATTAATAACAAAAATAACCTCATCAGAAGATAAACCTAAAGATAATAGTGTTTCTGGTGTTAATAATAATTTAGCCCCTTCTTCTGTTGACGCTATGGATAAAAATAATCCAACATCAGTCAAACACTCACACTCTATTATAGTTTCGGGTATTGTATCACAAAGACAAACTGACGATTCTTCACCAAACTCATTAACATTAGTGGTGAAGTTAGAGTCTGATAGGGCTTTACAACAATTTTCATTTACTATTGGTTCACCTGTTAATATGTCTATATAAAAACTACCGTTACCAAAGTTTGGTGTTAATGGGTTTGTTGGGTCTGATGTTATAACACTAACTAAAAAGTCCCAAAGTGGTGTGTTTATATTTTGTAAACTATCACCATTCATTGTTGTATATAAATTATCCCACCAAGCAAAATTATCACAATCAACACATGTAATTCTTTCTTGTAGTTCATTAGTGGTTATTAAACCCAAGTCATAGGTTTCACATAAACTAGATGGCTCTAATAGGTTACAAGTTCTTGTGACTGAATCCCAAGAAACAATATTACCCAATGATTCATAATAAGTACAACACTCTTCAGTTAATGACATATCTCCATTACTAACAACTTCACCTAAAGTTGTTATAGTGTAAAATAAATCTTTACAGTTTATTAAATCTGTATCCGTGTCTGGGTTGTTATCCCCAACCCCATTTGGGTTTAAAACTAAATCACCTAAGTCTAGTATTGGGCCACCACTATTCGTATCACCATAAGTACAACAATTATCACAGGGGTTTACCGCTTCTGGGTTAAAGTTATTTGCTTGTGTGTCTATACACCCAGTTACGGAAACACTACCGTACTGACAACAACCATTTGTTAATACACCACCTAAATCTGGTTGTGGGGTTGCACCAAATACATAACCAGTGCACCAAATAGATGCGAATGGATTATAGTTACTAGCTGCTGGGTCTAAACAACCAACCCCCTCTTTATCACCACCTATTTCTATTATATTTGCCATTTTATTTTATTTTCTTTATGCTAGATAACACCCAACCCCAATTTGCCATAACGCGTTTTGGTTGCCACTTACTGACTTATAATATATACAACAGTTCTCACTTATTGGTACACCGTTAGTGTCGGTTATTATTGTGTATTCAATACCACCAATGGTTTGTATATCTAATAAATAATTACCAGGAGAAGCTATTGGATGAAACGTTGGCGGTATATATGGTGGGCATATGTAACAACCTACACCTGAGACCTCTTCCCCAAATACATTGAGTAATGGTTCTGAGGCATAAAACCCATCGATATTTTCACAACAATCTTTATTGTATAATGAACCATCTAAATTTGTTATTGTATTACTAATGTTGTCAATCAATGGGTCAGTACATCTTCTACAAAAAGGTGTGCTTCCTTGTGTTTGTATGTATTCAAACCCTAAAGATGTACAACAAGCGTTTGATAGTGTGTTACCACTTAAATCCGTTATATTAATTGTATTATCGTCTAATACTGTTTCTTTAATTTCTCTAGGACATGGGAAACAACCAAGCTTTTCATTACCTAACGTTTGGATGGTGTTGTAAGTTGCTCTGAGTTGTTCGTAGGTACCCGATGCAGTTATTAAACTTATTGTGGGGGACCCAAAATAATAACCTAAAGATAGACAGCAAGACTGTGAAAGTATTGTAAAGTTATCCACACCAACCGGTTGTGTATCATCAATTAACGTCCCAAATAAACCATTAAAATTTATGGTTGTTTCTCTCGAACATTCATCTACATTCGTAACTATTTCACATAATTTTGTTTTAGGGTTCCAAGTACCACCCCTTAATTTACAACATTCTTCATTTTTCAATATTTCACCATTAAACATATAAAAACTTTTACCATTACTAAAATATGTGTTCATTACCATAATTAAGAAAGTACGAGCCTCTAATGGGTCGTTTCCGGTATACCCGTATTGTGTCGCTAATGTTAATATTTGTGTTTCACTATCACCTATGTTAGATAAAAAACTTTCTGGGGTATTTATAAGGTCTAGTGCCGATTCTGGTGGACACCACCAACAATAATAGAAGTTTTCATCTACTGGTGGTATCGTACCTTGTTGGTCTACACCTATAGGCGTGGTGTTGTTTGGTTCCTGTTGTCTATTGGTTGGACCAGAAAACCCAAATCCCGTCTGACCACAATCAGTACAAACTTCAAAATAGTTATCACCACTATTGTAGGGGTAGACCTCCATTACATATGTCGATGGGCCCGCCTCATCTAATAAGATATCTGTTGATAGTGTTTGGTAAGGATTTTTAAAATCTGAAAAAACAATTATTGGTATGGGTCCTGGTGATGACGGTAATTTTTTTAATACGTAATAAATACCAGGTTGTGATGCCCCAGCAACAATACCAGATATGGGCCCTTTGGTTGTAATAGTTAAGGTTATTGGGTTAGTCACTGAAGCGGTTGGTGCGTCTATTGTAAATTGAGCTGTTGCCGGTGCTGAACCAGTACCACTCCATTCCGTTTGTGGTACATCTTTGAAAACAATACTATTACCGACACAATCATTATTAGTTGTGAGAGTTCCGCCAACACCAGTAATGTTAGTTTGTAAAAATGTTAATTGGCAATCTGTTGTATTCCCATCTGGTCCGTCTATAACGATTACTTCAGCAGAATCAGCAGGGTTAGATATGGTTTTTTTAAAACAAATTACCCCATTTTCTGTTGTTTTTGGTATTAACCCGAACCTAGAACAACATTCCTCATTTTCTACATAATATGTGGTGGTTCCATTAGCGTCAATAAAACCTTCAAACCCTTCACCATTTGTTACTTCCGACCAAACCCAACCTTCACAAGGTACTGTGTTTGGTCCCCAATAAAAATCACAACACTCCTCAATATCGTGTGGGACACTTGTCTGGGTTTTAGGGTCCGAAATGTAAATTAACCCAGAAGGGTGAAAAGTTATGTCTGTTGGGCAGTCCGCACATAATTCCGATTCTCCAGCTTGGAATGTTATTCTTAGTGAATGGGTGTCACCACTATCTCTAACGTTTATTGGACCATCTGCATTACCAAATGAAACCAACCCTGCTGACAAAACATTAATATTATCATCTGGGTTTACAAAGAATGGTGAAACCTCTTGTCCGTAATTAGAGAATGGTTGCCCATTTTCATTTGGGGTGAATGTTCCGTTATTATACTCAGTAAAATAGTTAGTTATTAATGGTTCTGTCCTATTAATGTTTGTTGTTTCTTGGAACTCTTCAATGAAACATCTAAATCTATCCCAATATCTTTGTCCAAAATCATATGTACCGTAATGTGGGTTATTTCCTGTGGTTCTTATATTCCCTCCATTATACCAAAACCCATCATTTTGAAACCAAAATGTTTCATCGTCTTTTGGTACCTCTGGAAATCCATTGTCATCAAAAGGGAATGTATTATAATTAAGGTCAAAATAATCAGGCCCAAACAGACTATTAAATTGTCTTCTAACCGCATTCAAATCTAATCTATCTTTAGCTAAATAAACTCTTTCGTCCATAGTAACTAAACAATTATTTATACCAAACAATTTCATGAAAAATTCTAAAACTTTTCTAGTACCCTTAGACCTAAACAACCACCAAGCATTTATAACCAATCTTCTCCATAACTCAATGTCTATTTCTTTTGCTGATAGTTCTCTTGAATAACCCGCGAATTGTGGGTCGTCACCTTCCTCGTCATTCTCCAATAAATTAAAAGCATTTCCTGTTGTAATTAAGGTGTCAAACCCTAATGTTTTTGCCATTATCTTTATTAAGCTATCTGATGTGTTATCTTTTTTATTATAAGTTACAACATTAGCGAAAGAAATGCCATCAATATATTTTTTAATTACATCAAATTCTACACCATATACTCTTAATAGTTTAGAAACCCTCATACCAGTTTGTGAAGTACCCTCACCTTCTGTATCATATTCTATGATTGAGTCGGAAACAAACCTTCTTAGTACTAAATCTGTTTTATTTTCATCATATAAATTAGCTATTTTAAATAAATTTTCTATATAATCTTCATAAGAAGCTGTGTTTATATCTAAATTGTAACCATCACTTGTTGGCCAAGAAAAACTTTTAAGTGTAAAACCTATATCACCATTACCATACTTAATTGGCACATTTATAGTAAAATTATATATGGGTATCGTTAACCTGTCCAATAAAAGATTTTGAAAATCAGTTAAATTTATGAAAAATTTATCCCTTATTGTTTTGGTTGGTTTTATTTGGAAATTTCTTTGTGAAAAAGTTGTGCCCGATAATCCATTAAAAACTTTTCCATTAATATTAAAATATATATACCTATCACCGGTTGTTTTACCAGTCATACCTTTTATGGTGTACTCATTATCATTTTCATCACTTAAAACATATTCTGATACTTGTGAGGGTATATTATCTTGACCAAATGGATTATCAGTATAGTCTAAATTATATGGGTTATTAACCCCCACTGTTGGTGTTTTAAATGTTGCTGTATCTGTCGGTGTGTCGTAATTAAAATCTAATATGGTATTTATGCCTGATGGTCTTTGTTGGTTCGCATTTATGGGATTAACTGTTATTGATAAAGAGGCTGGCCATTTAACAATTATTTCTTGTACTGTATTTTCTAAAAACTTATAAAAACTACCAAAATAAACGTATCTATTAATATTTGTTTTATCATAATTTAAATTAACATACACATTATTAGAGACCATTGTTTGTAACTCTGACTCAGTTATATTTAAATTATTTAAATTATAGTAGTCTGACCATTCACCTAACTTAAAGTCTTGTGCCACCCTACCCTCAAAGTTGGATGTTATCGCGAAATTACCTAAAGTAAAAAAGGCATTCGGGTCTGTAAACTGATTACCGACTAGACTTGGAGCAAAATCACCTTGTCTTAGTTTATAAGCGTCTGTTAACGAACCTGGTACTACTTTTCTTACTGCCATAAATTAATTTATTACCCAATATTAGTTATTGTATCAAAATCTTTAGTTTCATCTATGTTACTTCTTTGTTCTCTAATTTCATAAAGTGGTTCACCACTAAATTGGTCTTGTATCTCATAAAGATTATATTGTTTATATATTTCATTACTAAAGTTATATAATGTGTATATACCATCTTGTATGCCTTTACTTTGGTTACCGTATAAACCTACCGCTAATGAATTAATATCATATTCTGTTAAATTTAATTCCATTAATATAGGGTCAAAAGTTGTTTTATTAATTTTAATTTTTTGACCTGTTTTCCCAACATAAGGTAAACTATTAGGTTTTACTGTTGGTGCTGATGATGGTGTTACCGTTAAGAATACTAGGTTTGAATTGTTATTAAATCTATACCTAACGGCTTTTTGTGTTGTACTGGGTAAGTTTTGTGTTATTGGTTCAGCTCTATTTGCTGAAGTTATTATAGTAAACGTATCTGTCGCGACACCATTATCATAATACTCAATTCTAGAACCAACTAAAGAATCCAAATCCCCTAATACGTTAGAATCTAAAATAACCCCCTTTATGTTAGGGAATGCCGCTAAAACACCACAATCAGTAATGTTTATGGTTATTATTCTAGGCCTTATTAATATATTGTATATACCAATATTGGAAAACTGGTCTGCTGGTAATTTTAAATTAAAATATCCAGGTAATATGTCACCATCGGGGCCATTTAATGTTGTTAAACCCCCGCCGTTTATTGTTTTAAAATTATTTGTTGGTTCTACATTTCTATCACCAACATAACTATATAATACCTCTATGTCGTTTAATGGTACACTTGATAATCTTTTGATTCCGTAATTTCCTATTGCCATAATTAACTTTTTTTAATATAATAAAACCCATTTTTATAGGTTTCTAATCGCCCAATGTTGTTTATATCCGATAATCTCATGTGTTTTTCATATACATTACCAACACCTCTCTCTATAAATATTTCATCTTCTATTTCAGGCAAAAAAACTTGTTCTAATTTATTCTCTTCTTTTATTAATGGGTATTGTTCAAAGTCGTCACCTATTTTCTGAAGTTTAAATATTGTGTCTTGTTTATACGGTTCTGTAACATAATTTGGTGCTGTATAAGTTTTTATTTTTTTTTGGTTTTTTGTTATTGACTTTGGTCCGTTTTGGAAGGTTTTATTAAAAAATGTTTTATAATATATATCATCAATTTCATATTCAATAAAATCTGTTTGTACATTTAAAACACCATTAATCCCAACTTTATATGGATTATTAACGTCTAATGTTTTTAATTCACTTAATCTATTACTTGTTCTTCCTGTTATATACATAGTTTATTTTTTTTTAATCCGGCACACAATAGAATTTATACTGTCTTCTATGTCCACTACCACAACCAATGCTGTTGTCTTTCCATTTTACCCCACCAAAAATATTGCCGTCATCAGTAGAACTACAATTACACCCATTATCAAATGTTCCATCACAACCAAAACCTTCAGATGTGCATTCAGCTTGTGTTAGTAGATGGTGTGTGTTTGCTGGACCTGGACAACAATGACATGGGTTTGGTATGACCGTTGGGGCACTTGCGGTAGCGATACACCCTGTGGTTTGTGCTTTACCACATCCGTTTGATTTACATCCATCAATTATTGCGTAGCTGGTACCGCAACTAGGGTGTATCGCTTTACACCATTCGTCAGCCTTATTCTCTAAAGTTGTTATAGATGGTAATTCTGCTACTGTTGCTTTACAAGATGTACCTAATAGATAACAACCGCCACCAATTGAACCTGCGGGTGTGTCAACCGAAACCCCGCCAGATGTTGTACCACCCGTAAAACCGTAGTCACAACAGCTCACACACTGAACTGTTGCTGAATCAGAATAGTTTATAGCGTTCATATCCATACAACCCGTTATTATAAAATCACCAGGTGTTGTTACATTAGTATTGTTTTCATCGTAGTTACTTGTTTCCCCACTACTTATAGGGTTTGTACCAAAATCACCATAACCATCATTATCTGTGTTCCAAAAACTACCCAAATCTACCACTTCTCGCGGTGGTTTAACATCAGTATAAACCCCCAAATCTTTTATACTTTGTTTAATTAGTATTGGTAAAAATAAATCTTCCTGATTAATATAGGCGATAGTGTCTTCAATACCATCATTATCCGTATCAATAGTTGTTAAAATTCTTTTAACCTTAATATTTCTTTCATATTTTTCCACTATAATATAACTCTTTCTGTTAATGTTATTGTGTTAGTGGTGTTGCCACCAATAAGGGGTTGTGGTATTACAGCGAAATTATGGTTACCATTATTATTATTAGGGTTGTATACCGTAATTGGGCTAGTCCAGTAATCACTATTAGCACTATATTGTGTTATGTTTATTGGTGACGTAAAACCGTTTGGTAGGTTATAAAAATCATATACTTTACCATTTAATGCACTGAAAAATCTACCAATAATATATAAATTTAGGTCATCGTTTGTTTCATTAAATAACGTATAATTTCTATCCCAAAAAATCCTTTTTAGGTTGAAGTTTGGTGATTTTGTGTCTGTAACGTCTAATTCCTCGAATAACATTAAATTTCTATTTTCTGGACTATTTTTATCGTAAAAATATAATCTAAAATAACTTTTTAAGAATGAATTTTTCCTAAGACCACCACTGCTGGAAGTGTTAAATCCTGCCGCTTCGTAATCTGCTAAATAAGTGTTTGTGCTCCTATCTAAAAACCTAAAATTTATATTAATACCTAAGCTGTCAAATGTTTTATAGGCTATTTGTTCATCATCAATAAATGGGTTTATAGTGTTGTTAACCTCTATATCGACTAATTTGTCAATAGTTTCACTCAATCCTAATTGTGTAAAACTTGTTGATGGTGACATACTTATGTTTATATCCTTACCTTTTACTTTATTTATACTATACTTTTCCATTAACAAACATCTTGTATTTCACCCACTCTTACGAATTCTTGGTCTATAATTTTTTCTGTAAGTGGGTTTTGTCTTCTTATAAAAAAACTGTAATTACCATAAAAATAGTGTTTACCATTTATAAATGGGTAGTCTACACCAACACCTGAATTAGGTTCTATAAAACCAATATATAGTAAATCTCTCCAAGCTATACCGCCATTTGGGTATGTTTCTGCGTAATTTGGTATCCCTTCTGTTGGTTCATTTATACTACTAGTTTCTATTATATCAGAAAAATTCATTATCTCTAACTTACTGAATGGGTTTAAGAAATACCCCTCCCCATTTGGGTCGTCAGCTAAACCAAATCTATGTACTATTTTTGATATCACCTTCTCTTTAATTTCTAAACTATTATATTCAGCATAATCTCCAATGTAATCATATAAGTCATTAGGTTTTTCTATGGTACCCACACCATTAATAACGTATTTGGATATTGTTTCTAGCCCATTAATTGTTGTTATTTCGTAACTATTAAAGTCCCATCCAGCAACAACGTTAGACCATTTGTATGTGTTTTGGCCTGACCTTTTTATAAAACCTAAGTATAGTTCTGTTAGTGGTTTGTTGTTGTGGTCTAATAATTTACCAACATCTATATCCTTATTAAAATGATACAACCAAGTATCATTAGCTATACCTAACTCATTTACAATTGTTTTTGGGTATATACTAGTACTAAAAGCACATTTATATGAATCATATTCGTTTGTTGTTAAAACTTTATAACGTCTAACATAATATTCTGAAGGAGTACCATTTAATGTTCTAAATCTGGGTTTATTTGATGTGTATGATTGTGTTTGCCCCTTTGTTGTAAATAAAATATATTTTATAATGAAGGTGTTTGGGTCTAAAACTGAGTATACTTTAAATATACCATTTAAAATGCCTACACCCCTTAAATCTATATATGGTGGTATAAATTCTTGTGGTGGTGTGTATGATGGGTCTTCAGACCCTAGTGGTAATGATGCTGAAAATGGTACATCTAAATTGTGTGGTGTTTGTGTGGTTATTTTAAGGTATATATCATTACCACTAGAAAAAGTACCGGTAGTCCCACCATATTGGTCTGTTGCGGTAACCATGTTAATGTCTATTGTATTAGAAAAATTAATATCTTCTTGTGTTGTGTTAACGATTCTACGAAAATTACTTGGTTCTGTATAAGTGAATTCATATGGTGTGTCTAACACAAATTCTTTGTCCATATTTTTACCATCAATACCTAGACTTAATACCTTGTATATCCCATAATATGGGTTTGCAGGTATTTCCCTATTATATAGATAAACATAATCATCTACTGAAAGATTGTGTTTTTGTACACACTTAACACCTAATTTTTCTTCTTCACCTTCTGGTGTTGCTGGTAAAAAAGTTTTTATTTGTGGCCCCATATTAGCTGGTGACGATATGTTTGTACCAACTTGACTAATATATTCCATATTAAAATCAATATCTTTTTCGTGTGGGTATAATATCTGTAATAACCAGTTATTTGGTGTTACCTTTGGGTTACCGTCAGGTAGTGGGTCCCAATCCTCACTTAGTGTGCCCGTTTTTACCGTGATTATACCATCATCCGCTATGATTCGTTCTGTTGGGTCTAGTTCATTCGCCGTATATATGTTTATTTTACCAGAAAAACGATAATCTCTAACTTCCACTCTTTCTTTTTCAAAAACATCAGCTTGGTTAACCACATTAACTAAATCATATTCTATTAATGGTTTAGTTGTGTTGTCTAAGCCAATAGTCAGGAAGGTATCAGTTTCTAAAGCGGACTTACTAGTTAATTGCTTTGGTACTTTTAATATTTGGCTCATTTTTATTCTTTAACTCTAACTTTTATATCTGTTTGTGGGAATCTTATTTGAAACATCGAGTCGTATTCAGCGAATAATGTAAAATCTTCTGTTAAATTTATCTGTAACGTTTCTAAATCTGACATTTCTTGTGTTGTAACATTACTAGAATACGGTGTACCAGTCCTATTGAATACTTTGAAATCTATAACATTTAAAACCCCACCTACATTATTTATATTTTCGATTAATTGTGATAAATAAATATTATCACCCATGTCCCAATCCTGTACTTTAAAATATTTTTGTACAGAATCAATAACCCCAGCAATAACTTCACCTCTTGAAAATGCTTTATCTATAAAAATGTCTATATCAAAAGCCAAGTCAAATATTTTACCGTCCCTAGTTAAAACATAGTCATTAATCATTCTATAATCGGCTAACCAAGAGGCTATATTTTCTTTAAGTGTATTTGTAGACGAATTACTTAATTTTCCTTGACTGTCTAACCCTATAATCGCAATATCTATTTTATTTTGTCTTTCAGATACGTTATTTCTAAACGGTATACCAAACGTACCAGGCATTTTATCTATTAATACAACATAATCTTTTAATGTTACTGCTCTATTTTGTGAAGAAAAGTTATATCTAACCATCTTTTTTATTTGTTCAGTACTGGGAGCGTCAGCACCACCAAAAGCTGGGACTGGGTTATTTACTTTCAATGAGCCCTGAACCCTTTGATTTGTTTGAGCGTTTGGCCCATTTACCTCCATAATGTAAGCTCCTCTAGCTGTTAATGTGTTAGCCCCAACATTGGCGTTTGCTCCACCACCAGTTCTATATCTAATATACATGGTTTTACCAACAGTTGGTATTTCACCCATAGCTGTGGTATTTATAAAATCACCAATTCTTAATGTAAAATTGTTGTTTGCGTAAGTATTTAATTGTTCTTGGTCAGCATTACCCGAACCAAACGTCATTTTACAAAACCCCTTATCTGTATATTCTTTAATAAATCTTCTATTCGTATTAACCCATTTACCTGGTGTTATCGTTGTATTATCTGTTTGTCTTGTTTTGTCTTGTATAAAAATTTTATCTTCCATTAAAGAATCCATTTCATACCAACTTAATTCTGGGTCCGAAAATTGTGATAGTGTTGGGTTTCCTTGTAAATTAGCTCCTTCAAGAGTAATTACTTGTTCTATAGATATTACGTTTGTGTTTGGTAGTACTAACTCTAAAAATGGTTTGGCATCTATTTCTGTTATGGTCTTACTAAAAACATTTGTAACACCGGCCACTACAAATTCTCTTTTAACTAATGTATACCCAACTAAAGTTCCGTTTTGATTTAAATTTGGTAGTACTAATCTATTTGGTATTCCACCAATACTTAATGGTTCACTGAAATCAATATCATCAAGTGTTTCAAAACTCTGACCACCACCTAAAACTTGAGCCCCATACTTTAATGTTGGTGCGTATCTTATGTCAAAGGTGTCACCATTGACTGGAACATTTACAGAAAAATCTACTATAGATACCGATGGTCTTTTACCTGGAACATTTAAACCTAAAGTTCTAGCTATATTTAATATTGATTTTCTTTCTTGTGCAAAATCTAATTGTGTTTCTTGGAACATCCTATCGGTATTGAATGATAACATGTCTGATACTGCCGCGTTTAATTCTATTAACATAGTACCAATAGATGCATCATTAAAGTCTTGGAATGTTTCTGGGTAATATTTTTTAATAAAATTAAATAACTCTGTCCTTACGTCAGAAAAGTTTCTAGCGAAGTAATTAATTTTTTTGTTTGTTGTTGCCATTTTATAATTCTATTTCTATAAAATCAGTACCAGCGAAAGAGGCCGAAGTAACTTTATAGTCTAGTCTAACTATTGCTGCCTTTTCGTTTCTTTCTGATTTAGATACTGTTATTTCTAATATTGTTAGGTTTGGTATGAATTCTTTTATTGCTGCCTCTATTTCTGATTGTATAGATTTGTGTACTATACCGTCATTTTGTTCAAAAATATATTGTCTTAAGTTAACACCAAAAGATGGTAAATAAAGTCTTTGCCTTTTTTGTGTTAATAAAAGATGTAGTAAATCGGCTTTAATCGCTCTTTTACTAGTTTTTTCCATCTTTAGAAATTTACCTTTAGGGTCTTCTTCAAATGGAAACGATATATTTATGTATTTTTCTGCCATTTCTTTTTATTAATAAATATTCAACTATATAATTTATACTAAAAATATGAAATGTAAATTTTGGCATAAAAAAAGCCTCAGTATTGAGGCTCTTTTTTTATTTAAACGTTTTATTAGTTTATTTCTTCTTTTTCTGCGATAGTAGATAAGTCTACGTCAATCTCACATTGCCCACCACCACAAGCAATTTCACCACTTAAGTCTGTATTATCTTCTGTTTCTATGATTTTACTTAAATCAACGTCTAATAATGACTTCATCATTTCAAAATATTTTTCTTCTGTAATATCTTCAAATGGGGCCTGTACATATGTTCCACCATCATAAGGTAATACCGATAAACCATTATAAAATTTACGATTCTCCCACATCCACTCACCAGCTAAATCCCAATCATTTTCTTTTAATGAAATTGTTGCTGAGACATTATGTGTGTTGGAACCTTTTCTATGACCTGGACTTATCCATTCTTGTGACACTTTTTTCACCCTTTCTAATAATTCAAATGGTGACTCTGTTCTCATAATAGCACCCTCTGGTGATTTTTGTGGTATTTCAATAACAGCCGTGTCATGTGGTCTGTAGTATTCATCTTGAATTAATTCTGGATGGAATTCAGATAAATATCCATATATTGATTCGTTTTTACCAACTCTGATTCTTCTAATGTAGTAATCATTATGCCAAGCGTGAATACCTGATGAAGTACCTAATGTTAATGAAGTTGTTCCAGCCGGTTTAACCGTAGTACATCTAGCTGCTGGGTTAATTCCTATTAATTTAGCTACCCTAGTGTTTTCTTTTTTAACCAAACTAGCCGATTTTGTCATATCATAACCTAAAACTGTACCACTACCAATACCTGTCATTGATACGCCTATTAAAGCATCTTTTTCTGTGGTTTCTCTCCACTCTTCTCTTAGGTAATGAAAATCTGTGTAACCTGCTTGTAGTGTACCAATAAACGCTGCCCCTTTGACTCTTTCATTTAAATCTTCCTGACTTTCAATATCTGAAGCATTTACCTCACATAAGTTACAGAACTGAAATGGTCTTAGTGCTATTTCACAACATGGATTTGTACCCCAATCTTTATCATTTGAAAAGTAAATACCTGGTTCTCCAGCCCCCGATAATTCAACACGTTTCCAAACATCTAAAAAGAACTCTTTTGTTACTTTGTGTCTCATTAGTACCGCTGAATTATTAGCTCTACCTCTTTGTGGGTTAAGTTCCCACCAATTTCCTGCCTTACAAGAAATCATTTCATCATCGTCAGCTGAAAATAATGATATTAAAGCTGCTCTACGTATACCACCAGCTAACACAGCGTCAGCTATATAACAAACAATATCGTGTGTTTCGATTGTTGATAGGTTGTCACCATCTTATTTTTGACTTAATATACCTTCTATTTTAAGTAAACACTCTTTAAGTGGTTGTGGTCCTGGCGCTTTACCACCAGACGTAACTAACATAGCCCCTTTTGGTCTGATGTCCGAAAAATCAAATTCGATACGTGAACTTCGACCATTAAGATAAGATTTCATCAATACTTTAATTGCGTCAGCCCAACCTTCTATTGAGTCACCAATTAAAAATCTTTTTTTCCTTTTTGTGTATGGTTTGTTGATTGGTGGTAGTGAAGCTACATGATGTTTTTGTACTGAATAACCAACACCAGTCCCACCTAATAAAAGGAACATACATTCACTAAAAGCTTCTACACTATCAATAGGCATGTACGCACAATTATAAACTCTGTTTGGCGATATCTCCACTGGTTTACCCCCAAATTGCATGGACCTCATAGATGGTAATATTTTTTTATTATACACCAATTGATAAACTTTATTTATTTCGTCTTTAAGCTTTGGGTATCTTTTGATGTGCATATTTTTATTACGTGTTACCAATTCTTCCCAAGTTTCTCTTCTCTCCAATTCTGGCATATACTTAGCGTACTTCATATATACAGTTATGTCTGATAGAATTTTATTAGATAATTCCATTTTTATTTATTTTTTTAATTGTTATTAATTATTATTGTTTTATTCGGTACTTTTTTGTTCTCTTCTTAATTTCGCCATTTTTAACCTTTCTTTAGCGTTCTCCTCTTTTCTAACTTCAACCTTTTTTTCGTAACCTAAAAAGGTGTCTGAAGTTTCTGTGTCAATAAACACTTTACCATTATCAAATGTACAATCTTCAAAAATAACACCGTCTTTTCCGAATCTAGATTTTAAAACCGCTATTGTCGCCCTATTACCTTCCTTTTGGGATAAAGACCTAGCGATAGACATGATAAAATGTCCTATTTGGGCTTTTTTGATTGACCCCCCCATTTGGTCACCAGTAACGACATCCGAAGAAACTGAACTTCTATTACCTTGTACAGCGGTCCAACCCACCATATTGTACTCAACTAACATAGATTCAAAACCCCTCATTACATTGCCTTCACCTGACCATTCATCATTATATCTTCTTGCTGATTCCACACAATCGATATAATCTAAAACAATCATATCAGGTTTAAATCCTGTTGATATTAAATGTCTGATGTATGATTTAATATGGTTTACTGTAATCCCTTCAGAAGTAAACTTTCTAATTATCAAATCGTTTTCTCTACCATCAGTTTTTTCTTTAATAACATTTATTACGGACTCTTTATCGTCAGATAATTGATTTAACTCAATACCACTCCAACAAGACGCATGCTTTCTTTTAATTACATCAGGTATATCTTCAAAAACAATTTGTAAAACATTGTAACCAGCGTTATATGCTGTGTTTGCCATTTTAGTTAGTATTGTTGTCTTACCAACCCCATATGGCGCTAAAACCACACCTAACTCTCCTCTAGATAAGCCTCCATCGGTTAAATTATCTATACCATTTATCCCCGTAGGGATTGGATGCCTAAAATCCTCTTCTAAAACTGTATCCCAGCCATCAGTGATTGATGTTCCATCATCTTTTTCTGCTCCAACAGATAAAGCTTCTTTCATTATGTCAGCACACTCTTCATATCTACCAAATTCACCGTTATCAATGATTTTTGATATCTTGTCGTTTGCCTTTTTTAACTCTTGTTGTCTACAAAAATTTAATGATTCTTTTTGTACGTATTCCCAATCATCTACTTCTAGATTTTTGATTTCTTTAGTTATTTCAAATACGTAATCTTGTGTTATTTTATCTTTTATCTCTACCTTTAAAACCGTTTCAAGTGTATCCCATTTTGGTATTTTCTCGAAAGTTTCAAAATAATCTTTTATTGTAGCTATGATAAGTCTAAAATACTCGTTATCAAAATACTTCGCGTGAACTATATCGATAACTCTATCAGCAAATTTTTTATTTGCTGGGTGTAATATTTGATTTATAAATTCTGTTTGAAACCTGTACCCTAAGTACCCTAAAGTTGTAACTTTCTTACTCATATAAACTAAGTTTTGATTTATTAATAAATAACTATTTATAGTGAGATTCCGCAGTATTCCACATCAAAATTTTGTAAATAAAATGTTTCTTGTATTTCCTTAATTATAGAGGGGATTATTCTTCTAACATCAACAGAGTATCTAACTCTTTGTGGATAAACATTACCAGTAAATCTTTTTTTGATTCTGTGTAACTTATCATATCCCTTATCATTTGTTGTGACTTTTATTTCGAAATCAAAAACATCTTCATCATCATATATATTCTCAACTAAAATATCTTCTTGCAATTGTTTTCTAAATGGGTTATAACTTTTATATAGATAATCATATGTTTTATTCTTTAAGTCATCTTGGATTAACTCAACACACCCATCTACACACTCAGCTAATTCAATTGAGTTTAACACTTTAGGGTTAAAATTCTTAACCGAAAAATATCTCTGACAAATAATATTGTCATTTATGTATAATACAAACTCAAACTTCTTTTCAAATTTTCTATCAAATTTTTTCATCTTTTTTGTTTTTTATAATTTATTTTTTCTTTTTTAGCTAACTTAATAAATGGTTCCATAAAATTTAAGTAACCATTTTCCCCACCTGGTAAAGCGTACATAACACCATCTTCAATCATCATCTTGAGTACGTTTTTAGTGTCTCTCCCACTTGGGTCTATGGGTAAGTTTATTAAATTATTTACATTATCTGTAGCCTCTTCTGTTAATAAAGGATTATTTAAATCAATTATTTTTTTATTAATTTCATAAAGTGGTCCCCTATGTGTTCCCCTTGTTTTACCCTCAATGATATTGTCAATAACTTTAAGTGGTGTTTTCCTTTCTTCTTTTATTTTCTTACTTTCTTCTATTATCTCTTCTAGGGTTACTTCCCTTTCTTTTAATTGTGGAAAATGTTTCAACAGTGTGTTTTCAGTTACACCGTCAACACCTTTGATGTAATCACTCTTACACCCCTCAATAATCTTTATAAGTCCAGTGTTTGTATAATGGTGTTCAAAGAACCATTGGTAGTTACCTATCCCTACTTCCATTTTTTTATCCGCTAAAAAAATTGTAACTTCATTATTTATCATCTGACATAAATCACGGTCATTAGTATAAACCATAACATCCTCGTTACTTTTTTTATTTAAACAATAAAAAGCAATTAAATCGTCAGATTCAACATCTGGGTGTTCATACTGTCTAATAGATAAATCTTCAGCATATTCCTTAACCCTTAGTTTTTGTAATTCATATTCCTTATCGAAAAACCTAGGTCTATTTCCTTTGTATTCAGGGTAGTAGTCTAATCTAAGGGTTCCACCCCTTTCCCCATCCCAAGTGATAACTACTTTATCTATCTTATGTTCTATAATAATTTTTCTTAGTGTACCATAAAAGGCGGATATACCACCTATATGTTTACCTTTAT
>Ga0233413_10000324_pt1 | contig 23650 bp, 36 predicted proteins | sample Na_anoxic_6_MG_FD_189019 | JGI IMG/M metagenome (GOLD analysis project Ga0233413, IMG submission 189019) | Seawater microbial communities from Saanich Inlet, British Columbia, Canada - Na_anoxic_6_MG | ecosystem: Environmental > Aquatic > Marine > Inlet | place: Canada: British Columbia...
GCACCTAAACTGCCAGCCACGAATAAAGTAACGTCCATAGAGTGAGAGCTTAATAATTGCTTAATTGTTTCTAAAGTATTTTCCATAGGGTTTTTTTATATTTTATCTTAAAAGATACAAAAGTAATTGTAGTTATCCTTATAATGTCATTAAATTCAACTTTTGTAGCATCATAGAAAACTTCATCTACTAAAGTACTAACTGAGCTTAATAATATTATTAGAGTAATAGTGTCCCATAACTTATTAAAACCTTTAGTATCTTGTTTAGATAACAAGTAAAAAGAAAATAAATAAAATATAAAACCTAACTCCATTAAATGGTAATAGGAATCTTTCCATAAATATTGCTGAGCTATTAAACTACCCATAATGGCGGAAACAAACCCCGCCACTAAGGTAACTTTTATTAAGAGTAATTTATTAAAAATCATCCTCTATCGTCTGGTCTCCCTCCAATATGCTCTACAATAAAAGAGTCTAAGCTCTTTGGCATTGTTTCCCCATCAAATTGGATTTCGATTGTTGATATTCCTTCTGGTGTTTCAACTTTTATTTTTACTTTTTTCATAATTTTAAATTGTGTCTATTACTGTTTTTAATTGTTCTGCTATTGTATAATAGTTTGATTCTGTTAAATGTACCCCGTCTATAAATTGACCAGCTGGAACACTTAAAAGGGTCGCTATTGCCGTGTCATAATCTCCGTCACTTGCGTAGTCAGCACGAGCCAAGAAGCAAGTAGGGTGAGGTGGTAAAATATAATCGCAAAAAGTCGCGTAGTCTGTTTGTATTTCAGTCATCAACCAATCTTGGTCTAAATTAAATTGTGTGCGTCCTACTGCATTTGTATTCCCCGCATAGTTTCTACAAAATAAAGGGACTAAAATAACCGTAAATCCAGTTGATTGAGCCAATAAACAATAGTCTTTTATATTTTGTAATGTTTGCTCTTTAGTCGAACCGAAAAAATAATCGTTTGTCATTTCCTCAACTACTAAAATATTATCCGTATAAGTGGCGTTAAATTTAGGTGCTATTTCACTAGCGTAATCAGCTATCATTGCTAATGTTCCTTGGCTTGGAACTCCGCAATTTGTATGCTCGTATCCTTGCATAATTAAGTCGTAAGCTAATTTTCTAGCCGTTGCACTGGCTTGGTAAACCATGTGCGAATTTCCATCAAATACAATCCCTTTAGTTTGTAAACCTTGCTTTTGTTGTGTTGTGTTTTGGTAAGTTTCAAATATAGTACTAAGAGCTGGCACGTCTACATCTGGAACAGAATTGAAAGCACCCCAAACAATAGAGGAAGATTGGTTACGTATAGAGGCTGGCGCACTAGCTGTATTATTTTTGAATCCATTTATATAAATGTTTCTAGTAGTAAGAGAACCGCCACCATTTACATTTGTGGCTATTATTGAACCATTTAAAGCAATATACGAGCTTAAATCTGGTTTCCTAGTACTAATATAAACACCAGCATTACCACTGTTCGCCCCTTGTGTTAATCCAGCGTTCGGCGAATAAGCGTAACTAGCGTGTTGAACTTGATTTGAAAAGTTAGTACTGAACAAAGTAGCTTGTGAGTTTGTGTTCCGTGAGCCGTAATTAAACGTCCCAGCGTTTACTTCATCTTCATAAGTCACGAATACCTCAGTAGTATCATTTTGCACCATATTTATGCTAGGCGTAAAATCTAAACTTAACCAGCCACTTGCTAAAAATCCCTTTTGAACACTTGGGTAAGCTCCTTTGGTTGTAAATTGTGAAGTTGTTTGACTTGCGAAAGTACTGTTTGTAACTAAACTTTTAATTTCTATTAGTGAGTTTTGCCAATTTAAAGTAGGCGTGTTTATTATCATCCAAAAATTAGGGTCTTGAAAATAACCCAAATCTTTTAGACCTACAAACAGAGCATTAATAGCTGGCTTTATAATTTCTGGAACATCACCTACTGCATCAAAATACAATTGTGCGTCTGCGTCTATTGTAGGGGATGAGGTAGCGTCTGTTCGTCCGCCTAGTCTAACTCCTTTAAATCCTATACCCCTCATTATAAAGCATAGTTACAAGTTCCCGCACTTAATTGGATTGAGGTAATAGATTTAGAACCCTCACCACTAATAGAGCATAAACCTACTGCATTTGCTGGTGTTGTTACATATTCCGAAACAACGTTCGTAGCACTTCCGCTAACGGTTAAAACTGTAATTATTGCGTCTGCGCTAAATTCTATAATACTCGCATTTATTACGTGTAAGTTTGTATCGTTTATTACTTTTGCTCCAGCCTCGCCAGCAATTGTAAGTTCTCCATGTGTTGTTCTCATAGTGTTATTTTTATTATTATGTAATTAATTTAATTAAAAGTGATTCCTTACCGCTAGTGAACTAACATTTGTAAAATTAGTATTAGGATTAGTTGAGGTAAATCTAGCAGGATCAAGGTAGCTTTTACCCTCCCACCAAAACGTAATAGACACTGCAGAACCAGAGTCTAAAAGATAATGTAAAAACTTACTGAATGTTTTATAAGGAGTCAATAAAGTAGTTAACCCGTCTGTAGTAGATATTTGGTTTATATCTTCTCTAGTAGGTAATCGCCAATCAGAAAAACCACCATAAGTAAAAGTTTGCATCATCAAATTATTACCTATCCAATTATTAGAACCTATGTAAATATCGTTTAAATACCACCCTAAACCCGTATAATGGTCTACTAAATAATCAATAGTTGAACCGTCATAACCATTAAACACAGTCCCGCCTAAATCGTTAGTTACTCTCTCTAAGTTACCGAAAGCGTTGTTATTTATTAATTTTGTCTCATCAAATGAATCTAAAATAGGTTTAATGCCCTCCACTGTGTAATCAAAAACAGTTGTATTGTCTTTATACCATTTAATGTCATAAGTTAAAAACTCAGTAATTTGATAACGTCCATTATCTCGAACGTATGAAATAGGATAAGAACCGCCAGAACTTGGAACAATCCACTCACCACCGATTAAAGACCCTACTATATTTCCGTCCTCGTCTTTTACTACTACGTTTTCCGTACCTCCACTTGGTACGTTACCGTATAAAACCGAGTTTATATTTATTATTGCGGGGTCACAAGTTCCGATTGGCGGTGGAGTTGTTCCGCTCATTGGGATATTACAAGCACTAAACCTATAAATCTGTTTAATATTTATATCAATATACCAACCAGTTAATTTGTCGTTAAAGTCATCGACAAAACTTATTATACTAACGTTTCTATCTATCTCTAATTCTGGATAGTTAGTATCTTGCGCCATATAGCCTATAAAGTCTAACGCACATTGTCGCATATCACTTTTAACCTCGTTAATATTAGTTTCATTTAACGTTGTTGCGGTCTTTTCTTTAAGTGTTGCAACTTGGTTTAAAAAGAATATACGAAATTTAAATGTCTCCTCACCTTTAACCGTGTTATTAGGTTGGTCTTGCACCCACATCATTGGGTATTCTAAGTCTAAATGTTGGCTATTCTCTACCAATTCCCAAGGCTCACCGTTACCGTAAGACTTTAAGATAAAATGATTATCGCTAAAATCTCTAAGTAATTTAATTATCTGGTTATAACTTACCATTTATAAAAATTTACATTTGTAATCATTACAATTTGTTTCTCCTCCTAAGTAAACCGACACGGTAGCTTTGCCGTTTTGCGGTATTACCTCATCTATATCGCTTTCTGTTCCGTATAATGGATATAGAGTAGAATTAGCGCATAAATAATCCGTCATTCGTTTACTAAAAAACTCGGCTTTGTCTTTAAATCTATTTTCGATACGGCTTAATTCTTTTGTTCCTATCGGTTGGGCGTTGTCGCTTGACTTCTTAGAAACGTTTTTATTTCTAAACTCGTATAATAAAGGAATTTGTACCTCGTACATAACCCAATATAAAAGTGCATCACTAATATAATCCTCTATTAAAGTTTGGTCATCACCCGCAATAGTTCCCGCAATTACTTTAGTAACTAAATCATTATAGAGTTTAGTACCTAGTAAGTTCTGTAAGTGTTGTATTTGACAATGCCAAACAGTCGACTGAATTTTCTTCCAGTCTATATTCTCGTCTAGTGGCGAATTTTCTTTTATGAATTTTTCGCTTATAAATAGTCCTCTCATATCTTATATTATTTAAACCTTACTAAACGTTGTTCCCAAATGTGACGACAAAACGGCGTATTAACATCATTTTTAGGGTTATGATACCAACCTCCACGGGCGCTAAATACGTTAGACCCTTGACCGTTATTTAAGTTGTTAATTTCTGCCCTAGTCCATGATTTATTTTGCGATTGTTGCATTAAATCCTTACAAAAATCTCTACTACTTCCACCAGCTACTAAAGGCGGGGCATCATTACGTAATTTATATTTATAAACTACAAACACCTCATTTTGTCTAATTTCGCTCTCTCCTTTTGGTGTTACTTCTCCCTCACTATTAATTAGTTCCTCCTCAATCAATTTAGCGTTAATATCTTCAATCTCCGACACGCTTTTATTCATTTGGTCGGCTATATCCTTAATCGGTGTTTTAAGTGCTAATAAACTAAGTATCGTTATATCCGATTTACTAGCGAAATAATCAGCTTTAAACTTGTCGGCTAATTTGTTAGCGTCTGGAATATTTAAGGCGAATAAGTCACGGCTATCTAATAACTCTAAATCGCTATCGTTAACCCCGCAACTTGCAAAGTACTGTTCAAAACTAAACACTTTATCGTTACTAAAGTCACTTTTTAACGGCTTATATCCAGCCTTTTCTCTTAGTTCGTCTTGTGTTAATATCTGTAAAAGTGTTTGCTCGCTTAAAGGGTTCGTTATAACCTCTAAACTAACTATACTTAGTTCCTCTGGTAGTCCATTATATCCCGCAACCGAGTTAAAAAACTCCTCTAATACTTTTTGTTCGCTATCTACGTAAGTATTTTGGAACATTTCCGAGGCTATTCTAATCTCGTCCGCATTATTATTAAACCCGTTAGAGTCACTAATCCCAATTATACTAGGGTTAAATTGGTGACCCGTGTATATTTCGCCTTGAATCTGTTTATTAAGGTTAATATATCTTTCGTCTTGTCCGTTTGCTGGTAATGCCGTAACCTCTACCCCGCTATCTTTATCCTCATTAAATGACAATATAGGCGCTCCCGCATTGTCTGAGCCGTGTTTAGTTTGTTTCCAACGTTTCTCAATCTGTGCTTTTTGTCCCTCTGTTGGTTCACCGTTATAGAAGTTAACTAAAAACGAACCACTAAAACCGTTCTTTACATTGTTTAAAGTGAAATTACTTATTTCGTAATCGGCTTCTATGTAAGGAACTGCACCAATATAATCTGGTAATGGGTATTCTTGTAAGTCTGGTCTATATTCTTTATAATAAACAATATATCTTTTATTGCTATCTATATCGTCTTTATCCCAAGTGAATAGGTAAAGCTCCTCAAAATCCTCGTTATCTTGTGGGTTTCTATTACTCCAATCACTTGTATAACCGTACTTTAAAGGGGATTTATTACCCTCTTTATCTGTTACCGTTTTGTATTGTCTAACTTTACTAAAGTCAATATGTGACAAAGTTATATTTTCGGAGTCGTTAGATGTGATTATCTCACACGCAAAACCACCAAATACCGTTCTATCTAGCGATAAGTCCCTAGTAATTTTAGAATGTTCTAGCTCCTTAATAAACGCTTTTAAACTAATTCTTTGCTCAAACGTCAAACCGTTATTGTCAAACGTCCAACCTTGCCCAACGATATACTTATTTTTACCGTTTATTATTGCGTTGTTCTTTGCACTACGGTTATATAAATATAATAAATAATCGGGGTAACGGTTTTTCCATTCCTTATCGTAACCATATTGCACAAAATCATTAGACTTTAATTCCTTAAATTCTGGCGGTTTATGTGCATCAAATTTAGTTACCTTACCCGTAGCACCGTTTAAAAAATAATTACTCATATACTGTATATTTAACGTCAAACTCATAACTAATATAATTAGAGTCTTGCGTTCCTTTTAGTGTCATAATACCACGTTCAACAATAGTCAACCCCGTTGGGTCTAAATTCGTGTCGCTTGCTTGCTCATAAATATAATAATGATACCTACCCGACAAGCCTAAAATTATCTTACTATTAAGCGGGTCGTCTACACCCTCCGTAATATCAAATAAGTTGAACCGTTTCTTTTGTTCTGTGGTTGCTAAATCTTGACAAATTAAAAAATAATCTTCCTTAGTTTGGTCACTCGTAAACTGAAACAAATAGTTAGCGTCCGTTATGGTCGTCTTTTCTGTTAAAGTTAAAGTGATATTACTATTTGTTTGATTCTTTTTTAACTGCATCTTTTTTAGTCTTTGGTTCTACTTCAAAAATTGGTAACCCTAATTTTTTATAAAGTTTTTTACTCTTAGTGTCGTCTTTAATTATACCATCAAAAACCCCTTTCATGTAAAACTTTGAACCTAAATAAAATTCTTTAATCTTCATATTACAAAGATAATAAAAAAGGGCAGAATTAACCACCCTTTTAAAGTTAATATTAAGCTATTAAGCTACTGTTAATCCAGCAACTACGGTAGCGTCTACCGTATAAGGATAATCTTTTTCTTTAGATGTGAAACCTAAAGTATATCCGTTTAAATCACCACTCGCTTTACCCGTTGCGCTTTGGTTTGTTCCACCCATTTTCTCCGCTCCAGTTGTAAGACCCATGATGTGCCAAGTGTCGTTCATATCTTGGTATAAAACTACTACGGGTTTTCCCGCTAATAATTTCATCTCTACGTTTTTCTCTTTAGTTAACTTATTTAAAGTGAAGTTCATAACCGTTTCGATAAACGTTGTACCCGTTTGGTCATCATGCGTTTCTGTCGATACTGCATCCGCAATCTCTTTTTTAATTTTGTACTCGTAAAAGTTTGTAAGTGCTACTTGTGTAAGTGCGGTTACTTCCCCAGCCGTTACGGTATAAGAATCTACATTTTCCCATTGAGAGATTTTAATAGAACCTAATTTAATTCCGCCAACTGAATCGTCACACTCAAAATCAAAGCCACTTGTTAAAGGACAAGCCATATTTTTTTAGTTTTAAAAAAAGGGTAGCAGTTTAACTACCACCCTCTTAGATTATTAATTTATTTTATTTTACTCTAATTAAGGTACTAAAGTAAATTCTACTATCTCGTCAGGGAATGCAATTTGTACACCTCTTTTGAAACATACGTCAAAAAAGATAGATTTGTTAGTAGCTGGATTTAATCTAACCTCTAAGTTATCCTCTTCTGAATCTCCGTCCATTCCGATTGTAATATTATCATCAGCCGATAAAACCATTCTATCTACACCCTCTAGTCCAATAGTTGGTCTGATAGTTAAATCAGTTCCGTATAATTTTACTTGTCCGTCATCTCCGTTATAGTGGAATAAGTTAGCGTTTTTAAGCGCTACTACATACAATCTGTAATAAGAAATTGGCATCCATAAAGATAAGTTTGTCTTTTCTTGGATATTAGCTGGGATAGATAACCACATAGCGTCTAAAATAGCTAAGATATTCGCCGCCGTTACACCAGTTGCAACTGTTACTGCTCCCGTGTTTCCATCAATAGCCGTTCCCGCACCGTCAACAATCTTTAAAAGACCGTCATAGTAAGATAAGTTATTCGTTCCCGATAAAGTATCTCCTTGAAAATCTGAAATTGCTAATTGGTTCTGAATAGAGTTCATTTTCTTTTCCATGTAAACCGACTCGATAGGTGCTGGAATTTCTTGTTCTCCCGCGCAACCTTGTTTTACCATTGTTTGCGTCCAAAAACCGTTAAGGTCTTTAATACATAAATCCTCTGCAATCGCAATCGCACCTACTGTAATAGTTCTTTGAGAAAAAGCAGTCGTTCCGCTTGGTGTTCTTGAACAACCATCAGCACCGAAAATAGTGTCAGTCGTTAAAAACTGTAAATTAGAACTTCCTTTAATACCCGTTTGGATATTTACTACCTCTGCCAATCCTCCTACTGCTTGCATCTTTGCAACTAATGGGAAGTCTTGGTCTTCAATATATGCGCTAAGCGCCGTTAAATCAAATGACATAATTTATTTGTTTAAAAATTTATCAAATACGCTTTTAGTTTCTTTTTTACCAAAGCTATTTTTGTTTTCTTTTATAGGTTCTTTTGTTGGAGTCTTTCCGAACTCTTCCACGGCTAACCCCGTTACCTCTTTTAATTCGTTGAACATTTCTTTTTGAGTGTTTAACTCATCATGTAAGAATTTCATCTCCTTTTCATAAGTAGATTTAATTTCCTCCACCGCTTTAAAAACGTGTTCTTTTACGATTGACTCAATCACTTTCTTAGCTTGTCGTTCCGCTTCTGCCGTTTTAGTATCGTCTGCCATTTCTTCTTCCTCTACGGGTTCTTCTTCCGCTACTGGGTTCACAATGTCAGCAATAACGCCGTCAACTTCTACAACTATAATTTTGTTATCGCCTAACTCATACTCTCCAACTGGTAACGGTACAATAGTACCATCTTCCGCCGTTGCCGTAATTGTTGCCCCAACCTCTAAGGCTGGCTCTACGTTAACTAAATCACCACTAAGCAAAGCAACTTCTTCAAACTTTTCTTTAACCTCCGCAACTTTTTCAACTACTTCTAAATCTTTCAATTCGGGAGTCTCGCTAAAAAACGCTTTGATTTTTTCTAATCTTGTTAGTTCGCTCATTGTTTTACTTTTTTTTATAATGTAAATATTTAATGTTTATGTTAGATTTTTAACAAGTTGTTTTAATCTTGACATAAAATCATCCTCCGATTTATCGAAAATACCCTCAACGCTAAACCCTTTAAAAGTTCCGTTTTTAACTGACTCCCAAACTTGGTCGTTTTCTACTTTCATGCTAATAAACCAACTCCCGTTAGGTGCGTCATCATATCCCTTTGGTATTCCAATACCTCTACTTTCATCTATCAAAAAAGATTCGAATACAAATACACCGTCTAAGAATTTATCTGTTTCGTGGTTTGCGTTTGTTTGATTTGTTAACCTATGCTTAAAAAACTGTTCCGCTATATTCTTAATTGACTCGGCGGTAAACTTAACATAATACTCTTTACCGTTGTCGTCACGTCTATAAATTGGTTTTTCTGCCATCATAGCCCAACCGCTTACGATTCTTTTATCTTCACTTATTACTTTAAAATTACGCTTATCACTAAACGCCATAAAGTCCGACTCTATCGCTGGGGAGTCTACTAAAGCTATTTGAAAATCCAACTCCGTGCCCTCTGTTAATTCTAACTCTATTACTTCCATATTATTATAATGTAATTTTTTTATATTGTTGCTTGTTGCTCTATTACGTTTACATTGTTTTGAGTGCTTGTAATATCGCCCTCTAATACATAAACTTGCGTAGGTGGTTCATTTAGTATAGTAGACCCGTTTTGGTTCGTGTTAATGCTTGGGGCGGTTTGTGAGTTATTACCCCCTAAGTCTTCCGCTCCAGTTCCCGCCGTTGCACTATCGAAACTAGGTAAAGGGGCGTTTAATACTTTTGTCGCACTTGCAACGTTAGCCAACACCGCACCAACTCCCGAAATAATAGCGGGTATATTAGCGGGGAACGGAACACCCGCACCACTAGCAACCGCCTTAGCAATTGCCCTAGCCGTATCTATTGCAATCTCCGCAACTGCTATCGCTCTCTTTTGTTTCTCGTCATTTATTAACCTTTTCTTTTCGGCTCGGCTTAATTTCTCGCCCGCTTTTTGTTTCTCTTTTATTCGGTTAATTTCTTTTTTGTTTCCTAACTCTTGTAAAGTACCAACGATATTTAATACATCTTGTGCGGATTCTATTACTTGGTCTGCTTTCGCTTTGGCTCGGGCAATATTTGCTAACCGTTCTTCCTCTGCGTATCTATCTCTTATCTCCTTTATTTGGTCTTGTTGTTGTTCCTCTAATAGTGCCGTATCTTCTCCGTAGATTCTCGCTTGCTCTAATATACTAGCGTATTTGTTATTTAATTCTAATAACTCTTTGTCTTCATCCGATAGTTTTGAGTCTGCATAGCCTTGCTCTAAGTTTTCTTTATCTTGTAAGAATTTATTATAATCGTCTATCGCTTTTTGGTTGGCTTGCTCTTGGTCTTTTCTATCTTGTTCTAATTGTTTTGCTTGTTTCTGTGCGTCCTTTTCTGCTTGCTTATTTTTGTCGGTGCTTGCTTTCTTTTCCTCTTGTTTATTCTTTTCTCTGTTCTCTCTTTTAAGTGCTATAATATCACTTTCAGCGTCAAAGATAGCGTCTTTATATTTTTGTGCGCCCGCTTCCGCTTCTTGTTGTATCTTAATTAAATCAACTCCTTGCTTTTTAGCTTGCTCTATAAATTCTTCCTCTGTTAATCCGTTTATCTCGGCTTGCTTTTTATAGTGTTCTATACTAGCTTCAAGAATTAAGTTATAACTTTCTAACTGTTTTTCTTGAACGTTCTTTATAGATTCTAATTTCGCTAATTCTAAAGTATAAACAGACTTACCCTCTGCTTTAGCTCGTTTAATTTCACGGTCAAAATTATCTTGCTTCTGTTCTTCTGCTTCTTTAAACGCTTCTAACTCTCGTTTAATTTGTTTTAACCTTGTTGCGTGGCGTTTCTTTTCCTCTTTGGTTTGTCTTGCTCGTTGTTCTTCTAACGTTTCCTCTTTCTCTCTTAATAATTCATTCGCTAAGATTAACCAACCAATCGGTCCTAGTAAAAGTAGTAAGTATTTTCTCCAATCTTTAAAAGATTCAATTATTACGTCTATATATTTTACTGCTAATATAATACCAGCAATTAAAGCACCTACCGCAAGTACTACTATCATTATAGGATTTAAACCCATAATAAAATTTAACACCGCTTGCGCTCCAGCAACAACTTTAGTAACCGCAGTACGTAAATACATACCCGCTACCGCATCCTTGTTTAATGCGTTCGCCGTAGCTTGTACCCCGTTCATTATTCCCTGCACTGCAATAACGTTTTGAATCGCTTTTTGTACTTGCTCGGATTCCGCGCCGAATAAAGCCAACGCACCTTGGGACGCTTGGAACGCTCCGCCAATCGCTTGCCCCGCACCTACTAAACCGTCTAGTCCTTTTGTGTCGGAACTTAATAATTTAACTTGTGCGTCAACATCTTTGATTTTATCCTCCATAGCTGACGCCTCTTGCGCCATTCTAAGAAATTCGGGGTCGCTATCGTCTAGCAATACCATAGCATCTTTTAACTGCCTTAATTGAGTCTTTAAAGATACGGTACTCTTTTCTACTTGCTCGTTATTCTCTTTTTGTTTCTTACCCGTTTTTTCTGCCTCATCCCCTACGGCTTTAACACCGTTCTTAATATCTTTTAAAGTCGCCTCGGCTTGCCCCGCCTCTACGTTTACTTTTACCGTTGCCTCTTGTGCCATATCTTATCTTTTTATCTTGCTTCTATTCTCATGAAAGAGTCAATTTCCGCAGTTATATTATTATTCCCGTTGTTGTTTGCTACTTGCATAAAAATATAATCGTTTTGATTTAACGTTATAGATTGCAAAATTGTAAAAAAGGCAACATCACGCCCACCAACTAAAGAATTAACTTGTCTCACTTGGTTTCCAAAGTTTTGAAAAGTTGAAGTTGAAGCTTCAAACTTTCTAAAACGAACCTCTAAAACGTTGTTTGGGTCTGAATCAAGTACTAAGTCAGAAATTAAGTTAAATTCAATAGGGTTAACTCCTAAGTGCCTAAGTTGACCGCCCGACGGGTTATCAAAGTGTTGTAAACTTTCAGAACTCCAAATCCCATTCAATGTGTAAAAGGTCGAGCCAGAACTCACAACCGTTGTAGAAGTAGAGTTAACAAATACTTTACCGCCTACATAGGTGTTTAATATACCAGTATTGCCTTTGAAATAGCTCTCAACGTCTGCTCTATCTATGTTTGGAACTATTGCGGGGTCTGTTGCGTCAAAAACTCCATTCCTTGAAACTATACAGTCGTCTAATTGTAAAGTGTTTGGGTTTGCAAAATTAGTCTTTCCAAAATCAATAAAACTAGCCGTACTAGGTAGGTCTATATTTTGGTTGCTTCTAAATCTACTATTCATTAAAAAAGCCGTTCCAGCTTCATAAATGGAATACGCCCCAGCCGTTAAACTTCTCACTATTGACGTGTCTATAAAATAACCACCTAACCAAGTACCCGACAAAATTAAGTTAGGAGTACCACCAAATCGACCCGTTCCCGTTTCTAATCCTTGTCTATATCCATTTAATTCTCCTAAAGATGTACACCCATTAAAGTTTATTCTCGAAATTTCAAAGGCGTTAAATCCGCTTGAATTGGTCAAGTCGAAAACTTGCGAACTTGTACCCGTTACCTCGATTTTAAAATCAAACAATAAAACATCCCCAGAGGTTGCACCCGTAAACATTGTATAAGTGTTTTCGCTAGAAGTTAGACCGCTTACGTTAAAATCGAAACCTTTAATGTTTATGCCTCCACTTGGAACAGTTATTTGAAACGCTCCCATATCAATCACACCATCCAAAAAATATTCTTTCGTGCTGTCTATTGTACCGCCTAAAGTAGTATTGTAATTTGATTGTGTTACTATTACTCTATTGTTAAGACCTCCCGACTCGTAAAGAGTGTCAATTCCGTTTTCGTCTCTTGTAGTTAATAAATCATTATTATTACTATCTAAAAATATAAAATAGTTTCCTATTGTTGGGTTTCCTATTGCTGAACCGTCAGCCGTTCCCATGTCTAAAAGTGCCATATTATCTTAAAATTAAATCTCCGTTAATATCTAAAGTCCCATTATTGGTTAACTTGTTCCAGTTTGTCATCTGTTTATTTTCTTTTATTGTTACGGTTTGCCCCGAATTAATTGTTTTAAATCCACTATGGTGGTCTGTTCCCTCTGTTATTAAACCATTAATATAAGTTACATTTGATTCGAATATCTCCAAACCGTCACTATTTATTAAGGTTACATTTTCAACACCCGCACCAATTAAATTGTTATCACTATTTACTAACCTTATATTTTTAGTATTTGCGCTTATTCTATTGTTATCCCCTAATATTTCAACATCTTTAGCCGTTCTATTTATATAGTTGTCCGACCCGCTAACCTTAGTTGTAAGATTATTAAAACTATTCCCGTCTTTTTGGTTAAATTGTGATTTGTTTTTAACTGGTGTTTGCTCCTCTTCATTCGTTCCCGTGCTTGGGTCAAATGGTAGAAAAGGCGTGTCATCTCCTAATACGGGAATAGTTGTAGGAATAAACCCAGTTAACTTAATTTCCTTTTGAAACTCGCACTTAACTAAACTGTTATCGCTTGGGTTATAGTTACTAATTTTCATTAGTCGCCAATATGCGTTATTGTGGTAAAACAAATCTCTAAAAGACAAAGTGTAAATATCTATAGGTTGCAAATGAAAGTAACCTTCAAAAACTTTACCGCTTGGGTCTAATATTCCGTTAATCATATCTTTGTAGTAGATATTATAAAGGTTGTTGTTTGTTACGTTTATAGGTGCTATATTGTCGTCATAATAAACCTCCTTAACTAGACCAAAATTAGTGTCATAAGTAGGGTTAAACGGGTCATCAAAATGACCGCAATATGGGTACTCGTAATTATTCTGTGGAATTGTTGCCGTGCTCCAGTCTAATTTCCAAGGGTTTAATAAATTACCTCCCGATGGGTTTCCTTTTAAACCACCATAATACAACATACGTCTATTAAACTTTGTCGGGATTGGTTGGTCTTGGTCATCTAGTTTTATAATTCTAGGGATAACTATTTCCCCGTTAGGCTCTCCGACTATTGGGGTCGGACTTAAAGTTAACTCTGTTTTATATTCCCCTTTTAAGAAATCATTAACGGCGGTTACTTCTCTATTACCGTAAACCTTTTGCCATTGCTCCAAATAAGTAGAGTTATAATAATCCTTATCCTCTTTATAGCTGAATGAATAAACAAGGTTTTTAAGTTTACCCGTAGGGGTAATTGTAAAGGGTTTATTTATTGCGTGTTTTTCGCTCCAATCATTTACCGTTGTAGTTTGGTAATAATCGTTGTAAGGCTCTATTATAAAGTTACTCGTATTAAGTGGGTCGGGTTGTACTTGTAAGTTATACTTTTTAATTATATCCTTTAAGAAATCCGTTTGCAAATACTTGTCGGGAATAGCTTTGTTTAAATCAAAAGTTGTTCCATAACCTACCGTAGAGTTAACCGATATATTACTAAACCCACCCACCGAGATATTAAGGTAGCAAGTACCGTCATAATTAACCCCAATTGAATTTTGAAACATAGCGCCAAACGCTTTATAAATTCCAGCGAATTCTATTGTTAAAACGTCACCAGCTAATAAGTTAACATTGTTAATGTTTAGATTATATCTATTAATTGGGGATTGAGTACGCCCCGCAGATAATCCACCAAGACCACCACTTGCCGTTTGCCTATGTGTAGCAATTCCACTTGTAGGGGGTGTGATTGTATTACGTGAGCCAACCGCTAACCCAAACGGACTTAGGTAAAAGTCTATCATATCTAGGGTTGTTGTTCCGTTCTTTCTTATTTTTAAATAACCTCTAATCTCAGAACTTACTGTTAAATTAGCTAGTAAGTCATTAGGTACAAAAGTAGCGTCTATATCTACTATAACGTTTAAATTATATTGACCATTAAAGTTAACCGTATACGCTCCCGTTGTATTGTTGTAAATTCCGCTTGGGTCGTCTACGTCATTAGTCATTACTATAACCTCGTTTGTCGGGTCGCTATCTTCTGGAATCGCTAAACTTTGAGTCGTACCAGTATCTAAAAAATTAGGAGTGTTAACGCTAAATTGTCGGGCGGTTATTTCGTCCGCCGTCATTGCGTAAATACTTGGGTCGCTTGGTATAATCTCCCTTTTAAATCTTTCACTATCTATAAAGGCACTTGTATAAGTAAATCCGTGTTGTTCAAAAATCTTATCCCAATACTCCTTAGCGTAAATTGCTGGAGACAACCCCCCAACTTGGTATGTGATTTGGTCGGTACTATATCCATAATCTATTAACGGATAAACATAACCTTTACCCAATTCAAAAGGAACGGGAATACCATTCTCTAATATTTGAAAGTCCCAACTCTGCTCTATAGCTTCTTTAACTAACGGGTGATCGTATTCGCTTATATCTAAATCCCTTAAATACTTTCCTTTTGCTTTACTAAATAAGTTCGCCGTATTACCAAATAAAACTATATTATAGTTAATGTCATTATTATCTAGTATCTCAATACTTTTTAACTGGGCGTAACCCTCCATTATTAATTGACCATCAACAAGATAATACATATCCGTTCGCTCTGCGGTGTTAAAACTTCCGTCCGTTAGATTAATATCATATACCGCCCCAAATAATTTATTCGCTATCTTACTATTTGGTATCTTAATCGTCTTAGAATAACTAGATTTTCGTTTATCTGGTTGGCTAATATCCGCAACGCTAAAAGTTAAAGACGGGTTTAAACTCTTTAACAAAGGTATCTCGGTATTATTTAAGTATAATTGCTCTGTCATCTATTTACGTTGTCGGTAATTGTTATTTGATAATGTAATTATTAGATTAACATTAAACAACTTATCTACCTTAGTAGTTTTAATTTGGTATGTATTAGATTGTATTTCGCTAACTGCGATTAAATTCGTCAAAACTTTACCTCCTATTAATGTTTCTTCTAAATAAATCTCTGGACTTGTAAATAGTTCCTCTAACCAAATACTTTGCTCCTCTGTTATCCAATTAGAATTTAACTCTATTTGGTCGGTAGACTTAATGTGGTAGTTTATATTTGTTCTATCCGATTTGTCGTAATTAAGTTGACCGCTTGCATCTATTCTAGTTGGATTAAACTTATAACTTTTCTTTTCTATATTAACAGACGGTTTACTAACTAAATCAAAGTTAAAGGTATTAAATGCCCCTAATTCATTTTGAAAGTGTAGCCTGCGAATAGGATAGTTACATTGTTCTTTCATTGTAAAGGTAAGTAAATCACTAATCCCACTTAATCCAGCGTCTAAAATTTGACAAGTGTATGAACTTACCGCCGTGTCTATTATAGGTTGCGAGCCTAATACAAGACCGCTTGTGACGTTATTTAAGTTCTTTGGTGCGGTTGCTACACTTAAATACTTTGCGCCCGTTATCCCCGTGCTTAATAAGTTTTGTATTTGGTAGGTGTCAATTAACCCGCCAGCACTATCGAAAGTTTTAACTTCTAAATATTCTAAGTCCGTTGCCGTGTCTGAAATAATACCGCTATAACCTACATTGTTTAAAGTTGTTGTATTAGTAAATTGATTAGTTAACCAATTATTTTTATAATTACTAAAACTATACTCTACCCACTCGTTAAACTTTAAAGACGCATTCCATACAAACTTGTCATTTCCTACGGTTAAGTCTGGATAAACAACTATAGGGTCGTTAACTGTAAGCCTATACTCTTCCCCGTAGTTAACGTGAAACTTTTTAATACCCTCATCCATAAATTGAAAAGCACCCGTTAAGGTCGTGTCGTCTTTCAGTATGTATGATTTAACGTAAGATTCTAATATGTTATTAAATCCTTTAATTCCGTAATTATTCCCCGTTTGTGGTTCAGGTGCAACTTTAAAACGAGTAAACCCCGCTACTCCATCTATGTATAAATCAAATATAAATTTAAAATCTATTTGCCCATCATTGGTCGAACTTGCCACCGTGTTAACCTCATTATAAGCGGGGTTATAATCGCTAAAATCTTGTTCAATTGTTATTGCCATTATTTTATTGTATTAGGTTGTTTAGGTAGTAACATCCAATGAGTAACGTCATTTGTTTGTCCGCTTTCATCTATCACCCATTCATTTTTATAATAACTTGCTACCCAAACCTCTTTAGTATTATCCAAATAAACTAAAACATACTCTTCTGTATTAGGTGTTAAATCTTCTACACTTATCCAATTATTTTCCATTTTCTATACTTTCTTTAATTATTATCTCTACTGTTCCTGCTCCCGCAGTTTCTAATCTCTTACTTAACTCGTCAATCCATTCGTCATTCATTACCTTGCTATAAAAGTAACTTGGTGTTAATCCTTTCCTAAATACACTCTCACGAACTGCGAACGGGTTTAATCCTTTTACTCTCGCCCATAAATCAAAATGTTTTGCGCTTGGTTTAACGCCTTGTTTATATCTAAATGGACTGTTAGGCGCAACGTTTGGAAATGTTCCACCCTTGGACTTATTCTCGCCCCCAACACCTTGGACTCCTTGGTCTATGTATTTGTAATAATCCTCTGCGACTATTGTAACACTTATTCCCGTGTCGGTTTGTTGTATTGCTAGTGCCTCTATTGATTGTCTTAACGCTCCACTTGTACCGCTCGAGTTATTTTCATCTAACGACTGTCTTAACTTGTCGATAGTTTCATTACTCCATTGGTCTAATGTTGCCTCTAGTGGGTTTTGTCCTTGCCCCGTGGACGTTAATAAACTGTCATCAATAGCCATTTCTCATTTTGTTTAAGTCTTGTTGTCTTTGTATCTCGTCCGCTTTATCTTTATAATACAAACACCAGTAAAGGAACTCCCCTACTGGCATATCATAATAATTATTTGCTAAATGTGGTTGACCATTCGTTAAGCCGTCTATCGTTATTGCCCATCCCCATTTACTAAATCCGCTTTTATCTCGTCTAGTTTGCTCGTCATTTTCGTCATCTGTTCGCTCAAATAGTCGGGCATATTTTTTGTTAAGTTTTTTGAGAGATTCAAAAAAAAAACCGCAATAGGATAAGCCACACTAATTGGCATCTGTTTAAGCTCCTCTATTCGTTCCGTAACCTCATACTGTTTAAACTCGTATGGTTTCCATCCGCTTAAACCTAATTTAACGGGTTTACACATATTAAATAAGTTAAGGTGTAAGTTTTGTATAGGGTCGTCTTTTACTCCGTTCATTATACCAATATAACCACCCGCCTTAATTCTCTCGGCGTTAATATTAAACTCGTATCTAATTCCGTTAGACTTCCAGAACCTATGAATTTTAGTAGGTAGTTTAGACTTTAAAAAGTCTTGTATTTCCTTAACCTCTTTAGTCGTTGTATATTGCGCCTCGTCAATTGTAATACGTTTGATAATACTCATTTGTAAGATAGCATTATCTATTAACTCTAAATCGCTCATACCCTCCGTTTTTAAGGTTGGGTAAAGTTTACTATATTGCTCTACGGTTATATCGTTCCACGTCATAAAATAATAATGTAATTATATTTATTTAATTTTTTGTTTAGATTGGAATATCTTACCGCCCACAACAAAACTGCTTAAACCTTGTATCTTTTTAGGGCACTCTTTAGGTTTTAAATGTTTCTTACAATCTTTCATATTATATTTATTTTTAATTTTAATACAACCCACCGTACAAACCTATGTAAATTAAAAGCTATCCTAATTCCTATTATCGGCAGTGGGTTATTAACAAGACCCTTTACTTGTTAGTTTTACATTTACATTTAGTTGATATTATTTTACCAGTCATTATTGTTAGTTGTTTGCACTTCTTACAAATTTTTATTTGTGTTTCGTAACCCATATCATATTATAAATTTATTTCTTATAAATATTAAATCATTATATTCTTTATTTAATTCTTGACTAACTTCTGATAAATTATATCCTTTTATTTCTAATTCCTTAACTAAAGGTAAGAGATAACCTAACCTAACTAATACTCTTGACTTTGAATAAGCCTTTTGTTCATCGTCAAAATCTGACGACCTTAGTATAAATAATATTGAACTTATTTCTTTTTCTGTTAATTCCATTGTAAATAATTTAACACAAAGACTTAAACAAGTCCTAATGTTTCTTTAAATAATTCCCTTACTGTTTTTCTAGCTTCTGGCTCTTGCATACCAAATTCAATTAACACATCTATAGCTGATAAATATAATGCTTGAATTTCCTTGTCTGTTTTTCCTATTAAATTTTCTAAAGTTGTCATAATATTTTGTTTTTGTTTATGGTACAAATATATATAATATATTATAACTGACAATGAAAAAAATGATTTATTTTTAAATAATATTATAAATACCTCTTTTATGGTGCTTTAATTTCATTGAACCAATGTATCTACGAGCATCCCAACCGTGGTTAAATCTGTCTATCGGTTTGCCTACGCTATTACCGTTCTTGTCTGTCATCCATTTATACGCCTTGTCCTCTTTAATTAGATTAAACGAGTTAAGTGTAGTGTGTATTTTAAAGCGTTTTAAGACATCTATACCAAACTTTATACTGTCTTTACCTTTAACGCAAGGTTTAGCGTTTATACCTAGTCTATGTAATTCCTCGATACTCTTAGGTTCTGCGCTATCACAAATAACTTCCATACGACCTACACCTAAATCAATTAAACGTTCGGATATATCGCTATTAGTTAACCCACTCTCGTAGATTATCTCGTCAAAGTAAATATCTTTATCGTGTTGGTATAGTGCGACTACTGCGGTAGGGTCTAAGGTAAAACCAAAGTCCAAACCGTAACCAAGTAACTTAGCATTGTCGGGAATCTCTTTTACTTTGTGGGTGTCAAATATTAACCCCGTAATATTACCGTATTCTCCTAGTCCGTAAATCTTCCAAAACTCGGGGTCGGTTTGTTGTAGGTATTCAATCTCTTGAACTAATGTAATAGGTAGAAACGTATTATCTTTGTATGTGCTTACGATTGTTTCTACATCTCCTTTCTCGATTGTTCTACGTTGTTCTAATTCGGTGTTAATCCATATATCCTCATCGTCTGGGTTAAAGTCTATAAATATCTTATCGGTTGTCCTCATAAGCAACTGGAAGAACTCCGCTTTGTAGTCTAATTCGTTTGCCTCATTACAGTATAATATGGCTCGCTTAGTCCCTCTTAACTTCTGTTGGTCATCTGCCCCCATAAACTCGACTAACCTCTTACCGAATTTATAAGTCTTTTTAGTCTTGTTATGGTCGATTAACTTAAACCAATCGTTATTAGTTAGTATCTCTTCAAAGTCACGGATAACGGTCTTATCTAATGTAGTGGAATGTTTCCGAACTGTTGACCATATCCCCTCGTTAATATAGTTATCTTTGCCACACTCACCAGTTATAAGCCATAAGGCGCAAAGTTGAGCAATAGAATAGGTTTTACTAGAACGTGTCCCGCCTCTGTTAACTATAATCTTTTTATCGCTATGTCTATTCTTAGTGAATACTGGGGTTACTTCTATGGCTAATCTCTTTTCTTTTCTATTATCTCTATCTTAATGTCTTGCTTTACTTTCTCTGGTTCGTTTAATCCTAGCATCTTAGTAATACTATCTAACGACCCTCTAAAGTCTGACCCTTTAATTAAATCCTTTAGCATATAAACCCGCTTTTTATCCTTGTCGGATATATCCTCTTGCTTAGCTAATTGCTTTAACTCCTTGTACCAATCTATTATTTCTTGGTGCTGGTCGATTATCCATTGTTTGTCTATCTTGTTGGCTTTCTTTAGGTTGGCTCTAATTTCTTCAATCCTACCCTTTAACTCCACCTTATTAGATAACTCATAACCTTTATTATGTATTGTTTCTGGCTTAGTATCTGGCTTAACGTCATAGCTACCCCTATACGCATCACTTGCGTTTCCTAACTCTACATAAAGTTGGCAAAATTTCTCTTGTTTCGGGGTTAGTTTCTTCATACTCCCATAAATTGCTTAACCCACTCTTTAGCCTCTTTTGCGTCCTCTGGTTCTACTATCATACCCTCTCCAACTTTAACGCCTAACTTACCACCTAGATAAGCTAACACCATATTATTAAATACGTCTTTTACTTCCTCTTTATCGTCCATAATTACTATAAGTTATTTTTACTCGTCCCGTTAATCGCCATTCTCTATTCACATTATTAAACTTAATATCCAAATCAATACTATTAATGTTTATTCGCTTACCGTTGTAGTTAGTTGTGTTTTTAATCTTCTTTCTTTTTCTTTGTATCAACTCTCTACGGTTTAAGGCTAGTTTTAAATTAGGGTAGCCCGCAACTGGATAAGACTCTTGTATTATTAGCGTCTCGGTCATAGTCCTAATTCTTTTAATAGTTCTTTCTTACTCTTACCTTTTACGCTTAATCCTTTACCTTTACAATAAGTCTTAAACTTACCCCAAGATAATTTTTTAACATCAATAGTCGGACACGGTTTATCTTGTTTTGGGAATGTCATTTTATCCCCTTGCTTTTTAACCTCTGCATTATACAAGCCTACTAATTGGTTCATCATTCTAGTGACGCAAACTCTACACCCTATGTCGGCGATAGTTTTAAAGTCTTTAGAATGAATGTATTTAAAATGTATATTAGCTATTTCAAGCATCATTTCTCTATTACGTATTCCACCGCCTCCCGACTGTTGTAACTTAATACGCTCGTAATATGGTTCTATTTCTTCTAAATAACTCATCTTAAAAGTTAATTAATGTAAACATCCAATAAATAAAACCTCCACCAATTGCTAAGGCTATCAATCTACTTATTAACTCAACTGTATTTTTGTTTGGTTCTTTCTTTTCCATAATCTTGTATATTATAATGTAATTTTTTAATAAATATTATTCTCTACTGCTTTTGTAAATAACGGCATTGCTAAATAAATCGGCTCTAAGAACACCACCGCAAGAATTAACCCTATCCAAAACGCAAGACAATTTGTACAATTAAACGGCTTAAAATTAAGTTTCATTCTTATACGTTTAACAATCCTTATAGGGAATGTCGGTATCGAGTCCACCCATATTAATATAAATGATATAGTTATTAGTATTATCTTAATTTCTTGCATTTCTCTATTATTTCTTTAACCTTTATTGTTACGGTTACTCTATCAATTCCTAAACGGTCGCCCATTGTAGTATAGTTTCCGTTATATTCCATGTAATATCTAAGTGTTAGTTCCTCTATCTCGTTTAACCCCGCCTTAGTTATTACCTCATCTATTGTAATACGCTCGTCTATCTCACTTTGTAAGATGTATTCTAAACTATCTAATTCAACAGTCTTTAAACGTTTGTTAAAGTGATGTGTGCCGTATTCCTCACGGTTGAAAGTTGAATGGTCATTAAAATACATTCTCTTAACTACTTGCCAGAGGTATATCTCTAATTCCCGCCTTTGTATTAACCCCTTTAACTTTTGTTGGTCAAACTGCAATACTTTTAGTATAACGTGCTGACTTAGGTCGTCCGCTTTATTACCTTTACTTACTTTCCTACTAAATTTTAATATAGTGTCAAAGTGTTTTTGTGTTAAAATATTGTTCACGGTTACAAATATAACAAATAATATCTAAATCTAACTACAAATAACTAATTATTTTTACCACCCCCATTGTTAACAACATCACACCGCTAAAAATTATAGAGTATTCTTTAACATCTTGTCTATCTATTTTCATAAGTTTAAACTTAGTTTTAAATTCTTTTCTATTAATCTTTGGTTGTCTTCTCGGCTATCTTTTAACTCTATCTTTAATTGGTTATATTTTAATAATAGTTGAGTGTAACTTTTGTCTTTCTCCTTAAACTGTTTTAATAGTATGTGACCACTTTTAACACTCTCTAACGGTTTTAAATTGTATTCTTGTACAAAGTATTCCCTTAACTCTAAATAAGTCGTTTGTGAGTCTATTTTAAAATAGTTTGGATTCTCTATCAGTTTATGATAGTGTATAATTGTTGCGTGGTCTTTACCTATCTCCTTACCTACACTTTTTAAATTGCTCGTTAATAGGTTACGGCATAACTTAGCGTAAATCCAACGTGCTTTAACTACGTGTCTTTTTCTGTTTGATAGTCTTATATTGCATCCCGTAACCTCTATTACCTTGTCTGCTATTATCTTTGTTGTTAATTTCATATATCTTTGTTTTAAAATGGTAGGTTTGAATTATCAACCCCTTTAACTACCATTATTTGTTTACCTATTTTTATTTTTCTATACTTATTTGAAACCCTAATCCCGTTAGGACTTTTATTTTCTTGCCTTGCCATTTCTGAAATAGTGTTAATATTTAACTTGTCTTTAGTTAGTTCTAAAATTGTAACTAATTCAAGCAAATCAAAACTATCATTATCTAAAGCTAAGGCTATGTTTTTTAACGCTATCATTGTGTTTGTGGTTTGTTATAAATTTGTAATTACGTTTATAAGGTTGTTACCCACAATATTAAATTACCTCTGTTTTCAAGAAGTCAATAATCTTTTTGGGTTGTCTGCCAGTTGCATAGCAAAACTCTTTATATGCCTTATAGCCGTCTTTTAGTTTATCTTCAAGTGTTAATACATAACTAAACCCTAATTGCTTTCTGTGTTTTGCTATTCGGTCTTTGTTCTCAAAGTATGTATCTCTTAATTGTTCTGCGTAATTCATAATATTTAATTTAGTCTGTTAAAAATACTGTGGGTAACAACGTATATACC
>Ga0233413_10000325_pt1 | contig 23613 bp, 39 predicted proteins | sample Na_anoxic_6_MG_FD_189019 | JGI IMG/M metagenome (GOLD analysis project Ga0233413, IMG submission 189019) | Seawater microbial communities from Saanich Inlet, British Columbia, Canada - Na_anoxic_6_MG | ecosystem: Environmental > Aquatic > Marine > Inlet | place: Canada: British Columbia...
TAACGTTCTGTCTATGTTTAGTGCGGAATAACTGATAACCTAAAAACGTGAAAGATGAATAAAGAAGATATAGTTAAATTACTAATGTGGCTAGGTGACTGTCACGGAATGGATAACAGAGAACACGCAGAGAAAGTAGCTGATAACTACATAAGCGAGAACGAACCTAAAGCATTAAATATAGACCTTGTTATATGGCGATGCTCTCAGGATTTATTTATGGATGACGGCAGGAAAATATTCACAAAAGGCAAAGAATACAAACAAGTAGACCCTAATCGCAAATGGGCTTATGACGATGAATTAGAGGAACACGGTTTTGGTGAATGGGAAAAATATTTCATTGCCATATAATGACTACGCTATGAATCGTAGCAAGTAGAACAGTAAGAAGTTAAACAGAACATTCAGCTATGATTTTATAGCGTTTGTTATAAAGATTTTATTATGAAGTGTTATAAAACATATAATTTAATGCCAATAGTATCGGCTGACGTAATAGGGGAGGATAATGGTTATTACTACCACATTGACCCATTTAATTACAGAGCAAAAAAAAGGTTTAAGTTTAATGAAAACAGAAACAATGTCGTTTATCATAAATCATACAAAGACGCTAAAAAATATTTAACAAATGAAATTAATAGAAAACTACAATCCTTAGAAAGTAGTAAATTAAAATTAGAGGGGATTCTTAGTTCTTTATAACGTGTTGTGTATGAGGGCGTTTTAATGCCTTATACACCGTGTTAGCATTTGTACGGATTATTAAACTAAAAAATTAAATAGAATGGGAAAATCATGTAATTGTACTCATTGTGTAAATTATGAACTTTATAAATGGGCAGTTGTAATGGAATGTAAATGTGGATGCCATACAGGGGACGGAATGACTGGGCATGATGGTTTATGTTGCTCGTTACCGAATGGACTAAAGAAAAATAACCCACATAAAAACCTTAAAGAAGCTAAGTATTATAAGGAAATATTAGATAAGTGGGAAAATGAAGTTTAGTATTAATGCTAATGACTGCGGTATGTTTAGAAATTTTAACGGATTAAAAGCAATAATATGAAAGAGTTAGATGAAGTGTGCCTGTTTTGGCAAAGATGGGTATGTAAGCCTGAGCAGGAAAAATTCAGAGGTAAAGAATTGAAGATCGATGAAATGTGGTTGTTTGCTAAAAACTACCACGAAAACGAGTTAAAATTATTAAATATACCGCCTGTTGTAGGTAGTTCCATCGATTCTGAGAAATTAGCTAGGATAGAAAAGAAAATAGACGAGGTTTTAGGTAAATTATAGAATTACCTACAACGTGTAGGCTAGAATACGTTTCAATGTATATTTAGCCAATGTTAGGTTTTAGTTAAAAAAATTTAAAGATATGAGTAATTTAATAATAAACATAAGATTTTGGTATTGGCACTTTCAATTAGAACGTGGGTTTAAAAATATGCATTGGGGTAAAAACTCCTACTTCGTAAAAAATGGGTTAAAAGGATATAAGAAAATTGAAGTATTAAATTTCTTTAATTAAACCTAACGTTTAATCTATGGTGTCGTGGCTACCTGATAAAAACCACAAAATTACAAACACTTAAAAATAAACTTATGAAAAAGGAAACAATCAATATCAAAAAGCCATGCACTATAGATAGTGTTAGCAAACGTTACTTTATAGTAGTATATGTGGCTAGTGTGGTTAGGGGAACAATTACAGGTAACTTAGATGTAACCACAAACGGTGAATATCTAAATAGAGAATTGACAACAAAAAACATTAAAGACAGCATAGAACAAGATTGCTCAGATATTGTTGTTACAAACATAATTGAGCTTAATGAAAGAGATTATTGCTGTTGGTAACCTAATGTTTGCTAACACATCGCTAGACGTAACAAAAGATACCAAACAAAGGTTTTAGGTTGTTGAGAGTGGTTTGTTGTGGTATCTTTAAATAAGTAATTATGAATACATATAGTACAGATAATGGAGAAAGGTTTACTACCTCTCAAATAGAGTCTAAAGTTAGGAAGGCTAAGGAAGAAAAAATTAACGGGTTTATAGATGAACACGGTTATGTATTCTGTGAGGAGTGTGGAGTTAATTCGTCTAATACTCGTATAGATTGCAGTCACGACATTAGCGTAAAGAAAGCCAAGGAAACAGGTCAAGCTCAGCAATGTTATAATGTGAAGAACATAACGCTACTATGCCGTCGATGTCATCAATTAAAAGATAAATTATACTAATGATAGTACATATAAAACCTCTATCAGTTAATGAGTGTTGGAAGGGTAGAAGATTTAAGACCGATAAATACAAAGCTTACATAATACTATTAATGAGTAAGCTTAGTAAGGTAGATATTCCTAAAGGTAAATTAATGCTTACAGTAACTTGGGGCTTAAGTTCTAAGAATGCAGATTGGGACAACCCTATTAAGCCGTTTCAAGACATACTACAATTGAAGCACACCTTCAACGATCGATGGGTTTATAAAGCTATAATTGAAAAGGTGGACGTTAAAAAAGGAGATGAGTTTATAGAATATAAAATAGAGAGTTATGATATATGATTTAAGTAATCAAATAGATAAAAACAAAGCATCATATAAATTAGATCAGCTAATAAAGAATGATAAGGTTATTGAGCTTACTGAAAAGAGAAAAAGTAAAACGGTACCACAGCTTAAATACTTACACGTGTGCATAGACTTATACGCTATTGAGTCAGGTTACACTAGAGAGGAACAGAAGACTGAACTTAAAAGGATATGCCCTTGGATGAGGTACGAAAAGAATGGTTCTATATTCTTAATAAGCTGCGCAAACTTAGACACTGAACTAATGACTGATTTTATAGATTTTGTTAGAACTAAAGCTGGTTTAGATGGTATTTACATACCTACATCTGAAGAGTATATAGCCAACAAGATCAATATAGATAAAGAGATAATTAGAAATAAGTTATATCTGTAATGTTTTTTAAGTAAATACTTTTGTTTATTAAATTAATTCACTATCATTGTGTATGGAAGAGATTAAAGAAATACAAATAACATTTTCTAAGTTAAAGTTAAAGTTGATTAACGAAGGTTTAAGTGATTTTGATTTACAATGTAAATTAGGCATACTATCCAATTTAGAGATTTTGTGTATACGAAAGATAAATAGTTTATTGAGCTAACGTTTAAACTAGACAGCGTATTTTTATATGCTGTTTTAGTTAGTGTTAGCCACAGTACTACAACCACAGAACTAAATAGATTACATTATGAAATATATGGGAAGTAAAAACAGATTCGCTAAAGAACTGTTACCAATAATACTAAAAGATAGAACACCTGATCAATGGTATATTGAGCCAATGGTAGGAGGTGCTAATATGATTGATAAAGTAGAGGGTCATAGATTAGGTGCAGATTTTAACGAGTACTTAACTGAAATGTGGACAGCCTTAACTGATGGATGGACACCAAAAGAACACTATACAAAGGATGAGTATATTGATATTAAAAACAGCAAAGAAAACTACCCTAAATACTTAGTTGGGTATGTTGGTATAAATTGCAGTTATAGCGGTAAATGGTTTGGAGGATATGCTGGGATTACGCAAACAAAAGGAGGCGTAAGAGACTACCAAAAAGAAGCATTCAAGAATGTAACCAAGCAATTGAAAAATTTGAGAGATGTTATCTTTAAATACAGCGATTATAAAAACCTAACAATCCCAGACAATAGCATCGTTTATTGTGATCCACCATACGAGGGAACTACCAAATACAAAGATGGGTTTAATCATACTGATTTTTGGGATTGGGTAAGAAACAAAGCAAAACAAGGACATAAAGTATTTGTAAGCGAATACAAAGCACCTGAAGACTTTGTTTGTGTATGGAGCAAACAAGCAAAAAGCAGCTTAAGTGCTAATGGTAAAATTGGAGGTAATAAAATAAGTACCGAAAAACTATTTACGTATTGTGGCTAACACATCGCTAGACGTAACAAAAGATACCAAAACGTTGTTTGGTAAATATAAAGGTGGTACATTGTGGTATGATTACAAAGTGGATAATAGGTATAAAAGGATTAGAAGATTACCGATTCAATAAAGAGGGAGAATTGTATAAAATGCCATTTAATAGGAATAAAAGAAATTACGGGGTTAGATTAATTAAAATGCAAGACCCTAATAGATGGAGGATGTACAACACTTATTCACAGAAAGAAGAGTGGTACAGTAAAACGCAATTGAGTAATAAGTTAATTGAGGATGAGAACCCAATAATATTACCCCAAGACACCCCATTTTAAAACATTAAAGATAAAAGTCGAAGTAGTAATTCTAACCTACCATAGTTAGGCTATTTCATCCCAAGTGGGGCACTCACTCCACTTGGTCGTCACAGAGAAGTATGAAGGGGTAGAATTGAGAAGCTGCCCCTTATTACAAAACAAGAAATTATGTCATTTTATAACACTATACACTTACCTAAAGACTTACTTATTGAAAGGTTAAAGAAGGTTAAGAAGCAGGAGTTAAAAGTATTAGCAGTATTTCAGATAGCTCTAGATATTTACCTGTCTCCTGCGGATGTATATTTTGCTTTAGATAAAGTTTATCCTATGACAAGTATAAGGAGGGGGGTTACAAACCTTACAAATAGAGGTAAGCTAGTTAAAACAAAAACCCAGAGGATGGGTATGTATGGTACAATGAATTATTGTTGGAAACTAAATAAATAATAAAATTATGGTAGAGGAAAGAAAATTATTATTAATAAGTAATGACGAGCAGGGGAAGTTTATTTTAAATGAAGCATCTAAACTTATCGGTAAAGAGTCTGTTTGGTTTGATATCATAACTCATATACTAGCGGGGGATAATTGGAGGTTTATTGATTATGAAGGGGAACACGGTTTTGATTATCAACTACATGATTTAGTCCAAGATATAGAGGAATTTGATAAGATATTAGATTTCGTTAGGTTTGTAATGAACTATTCCTTAAGAATGGAATACTATGAGGTGCTTAATAATGCAACGTTGATACATTCTGATATGATAGAGGTAAGAGGGTGTTATTACCTATAACTTTTTAGTATCGAGATTGTATTGTAGAATATTTAGATGGTACATTATAATTATAAGTAATAAAATTATGAGCGTAGAAAAGATAATACAATTACACGCAGGTAAGCTGAAGGAGGAAGTTGGAACGGTTTTAAGTTGTGACGAATGCTTCGATTTGATTAGTGATGCTATCGAGGAAGCTTTAGTTGAATTTAAGTCTAATCCTGAGTGTAAGTGTAAAAATCCTTTATATATATAAATAGATTATGAAAATTCATATTAAGGACTTAAAAGGAGGGGAGAGAGTTAATCAATTATTTAATGGGTATCTAGTTACTGTCGATTCCCCAATTAAAATAGAAATATTAGATTATGGCAACGGTATAAGCTACAGAGCTATGGCTACTAATGATATTGATCAAAAGTGTAAGGTGTTTGGGTATGATGAACAAACAGAAGATTATGTATTTGAGGCGACAATCGAAATAATAGAATAGATATAATTATGGAAGAATTATTTAGGAAGTATATAGCACACGTAATATACTATGAAGGGATTGATTTTATTGATAGATGTAATATAGATCCTGAGAATGTATTATTTACAGATGAAGAAGTAAAGAAATTAGAGGAATTAAGTAGTTAAGGGTTATGATAAGATACATAATAAGAATGATAATGAGGAAGGAGCTTAATAAAATTAATGCTTCTGGTGAGGCTCAGTTTATTGATATACTTTGCAACAAGTATAATGATGGGAAAGAGTTTAAAGGGATTGGACAACATTTAGTATATGTAGATCTTCACCGTTGTAGAGAGACTTCGACTACTGTTTCTTATTGCGTAATATAGGTTAAATAATAATTAAGTATATTTATTGCAAACAACAATAATCAACAATGGCATTCGTAAAAGGTAAAAGTGGTAATCCTAAAGGTAGAGTTGAGGGGTCTGTAAATAAGAAAACAGCAGCTTGGAACGAAATTGGTGAGTGGGTAACTGGTGAGGGTATCGAGATATACAAAGCAAATTTAAGATCTCTAATGGGATCAGAGGACGAAGACATTAAACTTAAGGCTATGGATAAGTTCAATGCGATCATAGAGTTTTTTAGACCTAAGCTTGCTAGGACTGAGCTAATAGGTGACGATAAGAAGCCTTTGAGTATAGAGATTAATAAAACATATGATAAGGAATGAGGTTTCTTACAACGTATGGTTGTATGAATAGTAACGGATAAACTAACAATAAACTTAATAAATATGTACAAAATAAAAACAAATTACGGAGCGACACACCAATATATTGAAAGTTGGAAAGAATGGGGATTAGATAAAACATTTATAGAATTTAAACAATCTGGTGATTTGTTGATTATACACAAAAGCCAAATTTTAACAATCTATAAGTAGTTATAAATAGTGCCAAACTATCAACTTTGACCGAGATAATACAAAACATTATGACACCTTTAGAGATAGCAGAAAAATACGTATACGGGAATAATGATTCATTAACCGATCGCCAAGAGGTTTTAGATATGGTAAAAGATATTGAGGAATACGCTAAAGAGTTAAAATCTGATTTGCTACATAATGTTAGTAATCGCGTTATTTCAGAGTGCGATAAAAGCAAAATGGCTAATAAATGATTCTAACTAAAAAGCAGACCGCCGCCTTAGATTATCTCGAAGATTCGGAAACGAACGAGCTACTCTTCGGCGGCGGGTAATTGGCGCAGGTGGCGCAAAGTCTTTTCTTGGTTGTTTGTGGATCATACTAAGCTGTTTAAAGTACGATGGAACTAGATGGGTAATAGGTAGATCTAAATTAAAGGCGTTAAAGGAAACAACTTTAAACACGTTCTTTGAGGTAGCAAAGATTCTAGGGATGAAAGCGGGTGAACATTATTTGTATAACGCTCAAGCATCAACGATAGACATTGGCAATAGTCAAATAATACTTAAAGATTTATTTCATTACCCGTCAGATCCAGAGTATGATTCATTAGGTTCTCTTGAAATTACAGGAGCTTTTATTGATGAGTGTAATCAACTAAATGTTAAGGCTAAGGAAATACTTAAATCTAGGATTAGATACAAGCTAGAAGAGTTTGATTTAATACCTAAGATGTTACTTACTTGTAACCCTGCTAAGAATTATGTATACACTGATTATTATAAACCTAGTAGAGATGGTACTTTGCCAAAGCATAAGAAGTTCATACAAGCACTAGCAACTGACAACCCTAATATATCACCTCATTACATAGCTAACCTTAAGACGTTACCTAAGAACTCACAAGAGAGGCTTCTTTATGGTAACTGGGAATATGATGACGACCCTTCTAGGCTTATGGATATTGAGTCCATCACTGATATATTCACTAATGACTTTGTGGATGAAGGTGTTGGTTATATTACGGCAGATATTGCAAGGCTTGGAAAGGATAGAACTGTGATAGGTGTCTGGTCTGGGTTTAGGTGTATTAAGATTGTCACTATTGATAAGGGAACTTTGGATGAGGTCGCTAAGGTTATTGAGGCATTAAGGATTAAGTACAAAGTAACTAAGTCGCACACCATTTTAGATGAGGATGGACTAGGTGCAGGAGTTAAAGATATGCTTAAGTGTAAAGGGTTTATTAACAACTCTAGAGCTATAAAGATTAAGGGTAAAGATGTGAACTTTTCTAACATCAAAGCTCAATGTTATTTTAAATTAGCTGATGTAATTAATGATGGGTTACTCTATATTGATTGTAGTGAGGTTGAGAAGGATTTGATTTCTTCTGAGCTGGAAGTGGTTAAGATGAGAGATATGGACAAGGATACTAAACTCAATATCCTAGATAAGGCTACGGTAAAAAGTTTAATAGGTAGGTCTCCAGATTTCTCTGATATGATTATGATGAGAATGTTTTTCACTCTTAGTGGTGGAGGTTTTAAGGCTGCTAGAAGTAGTAGTTTATCAAGAAGATAATGTAACTTTATATTTATGAAAAGTAAGGATCTAGTAGTAATTTCAATAGCAGCGTTTGTAACATCGGTAGTATTGTTGAAGGTTTCAGAGTTAATGATTTATTAATGGCAAAGTTTAGCGATATACAAGGGCTTATTATAAGTGAGACAGATACATTTGCGAAGGGTTTAGAGAAGACGGGCACGTTTGCTTTTAGGCTTGCTAAGAGAAGGATATCAGATGATATGGACGTTAACTTTCCTACTGCATCTGATGCTCCTCATTTGATTAGGAGTGAAAAGAATGAATCATTAGCAAGTGATATATCTACCAACCTATTAAATGCGATGTTTACAGGGAGCTTCAATGATCGTTTGAGTAAGTTTGCTTCTGTTCCTGTTGAAATAAACAAGAGAACACTACAATACTATTTAGACAACTTTGGCGAGCCACCAAGTGAGGTGATAAGAGATGCAAGCATACAAGCTAGTAACTGTGTTCAAATTATAAACGATGCAATGAATGAGGCTGCTTTATTTGATAAAATATTCACTCCCGCGGTTAATGCTATGTATGGACATATTGCACAAGGTAGCACAGTTAATGCTACTCTTAAAGATATGGAAACTAGGATAAGCGACAGGTTCGATAATTACCTAAGACCATTAGGTAGGAGTTTACTACAGACGTGCGCGAGGGAGTTGAATAATATGTATGCTAATAACTTTGATTTGGTTTGGGTGTCTTACAGGAGAAGGTCTTCCGATGCCGATCGTAGAGAGTTCTGTGTGGCTCACGAAAGTAGACTAGGGAACAATCCTACTCACTACCATATTAATGAAGTAAAACAAGACTGGCCTACGTTTGAAAGTGGTGACTGGTCAGGTGCGATAAGTGGAACGAGTAGCCAAACAATATTAGCTTATGCAGGTGGTTATAATTGCCTCCATTATTTTCAATATGCTAAAGCAAGTAATGTGAGTAACGCAGATAAAGCAAGAGCTAGATCAAAAGGATTTATATAGATATGAAGAAAGTAAAATACTTATCAGTAGGTGATAAAATAATCCAAGAGAATGATGTCTTAACAGTGCTGTTTTCACCAACCCCAATGGGTAGGAATAGTATATATCAAGTAAAGTGTATTAAAGTAGGAGGTGATAGTGCTACGTTCATAGCTGAAGGTAATCTTAAACTAGAGTTAGTATGATAAACTTCACGGTAACTATTGATGGTAAAAAAAAGACTATCAACTCACCATCAGCTTGGAATGAATTAACATTAAGTCAGTTCATTAGAATAGAAAACGAGTTTATGAAGGATAAGGATAACTTCGTGTTATTATTCCATATATTGACAGGTCTTGATATCTCATTCATAGAAGACTCTAAAGATAAGAGTGTAGAAAAACAGCTGTATAAGATATGCGCCTTTATAGGAGACACTATTGAGTTGAACAAGGTTACTCATAGTGATGCTCTAATAATAGAAGGGGACGTTGTAATGATACCAAAAGATTTAAGTGATATAACACTTGGTCAAAAGATTATGGTATCACAAGCGATTAAAAACATAGACGACATAGTTACAAAGATTCCTATTGTATTGGCTAATATAATGCAACCTGCTAGAGATGGTAAATATGACAGGCATAAAGTCAAGGAGATGGAGGTTGTTATGAATAATTGTAATGGTTTGGAATGCTACTCATTGGCTAAGGGTTTTTTTTTGCGCTCAAAGATATTGAACAACATTGGACTGACCAATTCAAAGGAGTACCAGTCCCAAAGGATGAGGCAGCGGAGCATATATCCCAAATGGCTCACGGAAATAGATTAGACAGATTCAGTGATTTGTCTATGATTGATGGGATTCAAAAAAGGAGTTGTGGAGCGTATACTCACGATGATGTTTTCAATATGGAAGTAGGTTTCGCATATACTTTAGCATTAAAGGATTATGAAGAGAAAATGTACGAAAAAAGGTTTAACTTACAGAGTAGAATTTATAACGATAACTAAATTAATATGGTAGAGACAATGGGATTAATAACGGCATTCGCTTCTGGGGTTTGTGTCGCAGTAGTTTTGATGATTACGATAGGTTTGGTTATGGTTAAATCTGGAAAAGCAGATAAATGGGTATAGTAAGCGATATCATATCGGATGCAGTAGCAACGGTTTCGGATACCGTATATCTTAGGGCTACTGATTTAGATGCTAACACAAGTATCTCTGAAATAGAATTGGAGGGTAAAAACTTTTGCTTATACAACAATCTACCTACTATGAAATCATTAGGTGAGGTAAGTGTAACTTATGAAATACCTATTGAGATAAGTGTATTGAAATTAGCTGATCTTGGTGATACTACTTTAGATGGTGATACTATAAGAGAGTCTTTAATTCCAGTTGCTGAACAGATATTCGATCGAGTGGTAAGAAACCCTACATTAAGCAACCTTGTGATAACAGAAGATTATGAGTTGTCGTTTGAGGATCAAGTTGAAATGTATGACTCTATAATGACGGGTTTAAAGTTGTCTTTTAATATACATATAGATAGAACGGTTTTTTATTGTGGCTAAGGTTAAAGTAAATAGCAGACCAAGGGGTAGACCTGCCAGAATGCTTAACCCAATGATTGAGTGGACGACAGAAATTGGTGAGTGGATGATTAGGTGGATGGAAAACAATAATAGAATTGCCTCTGGTGACTCTGTTGATTCTTTTGAGGTTACGGCTATTCAAAACCCTTTGTATGTAGAGCTTAAAGCTTCCTCTAGTGTTAAGTACGCTTTGCAAGGAAGGAATGCAGGGTCTTTCCCTAGCTTAGGTGGGATAAAGCAATGGATTAAAGATAAAGGTATTAGTTTGATTGATATATCATTAGATAGTTTAGCATTCTTAATTGGTAGGAAAATAGCTAGAAGTGGTACAAGTCAACCTAGGTTAAAGATTCAAAATATTCAGTTTGCAATTAAGCAAATAGGGAAAAAGCATATGGATAAATTAGCTGACAATATTGCGGAAGATATTTCAAATAGCATATTGGATGGATTCAGAAAAGACGCTCCAAAGGGAGCCGTAAAAACAAAAAGTATATAATAATGGCATTAACATTAACTTCAGAACCAACTAGAACAGTAAACGGTATACTTTCAAATGTTACTGCAATGAAAAGCCAGATTCCTTTCGAGTTTTTAAGGAGGGATTATGTAGGTGCGCTTACGGGTTCTTCTGGAGGTGGATCGCCTACTTTAATAATCCAACTACCAAATGAAACAGCTGTTACTGACAACTTAATGGTAGGAGCTCTTATTTATGTTGTATTTACTTCTGTTTATACTACAGGGTTCTATGAGGTTACCTCAATTTCGGCAGGGGGGACAATATCAATTGGGGTTAACATACCCTACATAAGTAATCCTACTTGTGATGTTAATTTATTGTACAGACCTAATTATAATGTAGCTATTAATTTAATAGATAATAGTACGGGTAACTTTATTTTATCAAGTGCTGTAAGGTATACTCCTAAGCAAAATGGTGAGTTATTTGTAGATTTGTCTGGTTTGTTTTTTGGATACCAACCATTTGAGGGGGCTTTAGATTTTAAAATAACATATGCTGAAAGTTGGGGTGGTGTTGATTTGGGCTACTCAGTATCAAATGATTATTTAGGGCTTCCTGCTAGTAAGCAATTACTTAATGATGGTGGAGCTAATATGTGGGAGTACTTACCTAACGTTCAAAATGTGTCGGATATAAATAAGATCACAAAATCAGCTTCGCCTGACAACGAGCCTATTTTTTGGTTTGATTTAGATGTTAGTTTTCCATTCGTTGTAAACGATTACGTGACTGTTAATGTGCCTCCATATAAAACAACCGCTAAGATAACGACTGTATCAAATGTATCGGGAACTAGATGGATTCAATTAGATACTCCTTTCTTAGGAGGTAAAGAAGCTGGATCAACTTCTATACTAGGTAATATTTCCTCTGTTGCTGGTAAATTCTTAACTTCCTTTAATAAACCTAAACAATGGAGGTACTACAGTAGAACATTCAGTTGGATATTTGACGATAATCTAATTGCTAGAACTGGAAATGCTGCGGTATCATTAGATTTAAAAGGATATGACAATGCAGGGAGTTTGATATATTCAGATTCTGGCGAGTTTGAATCTGCTGGATTTTATACTTACAGTATAGACCCGACTGTTGATGTTTCTTACTTTGAATTAACTTTAAGTAGTGGGGGTGTAGCAAGTGAGGTGCTTACAATAACGCAGGAGCCACCTTGTAAGAATCCTATTATGATTGAGTGGGAAAATGATCAAGGTGTTATGGATCAGTATATTTTCGGGTTCAATCAAGCGGTAACAGATACAGCTAAGGAGGGATTAGTTTATGAGTCTCCAATAACTCAAACAATGGATTTAGTAAGCAATACTTTAGGTCGCTTACCTATTGGCAGTAACCAATCAATTCAGTTATTAGCAAGTAATTTAGATGTCAATACATTCAACGCACTTAAGAGAATAAAGGAATCTGATACAGTTAATTTATTCCTTGATGTAGAAGGCAATAAAAAGATTTCAGTAGCTGTAGTGGGGGATTATACATCTGTAAGGGAAACCGATTCGGTGGTAGCTGATTTAGGTATTAAGATAAAGCTTCCTTCAAACTTTCAAATCGAAAACGCATGGCAATAATAGAGATTCAATTAGAGGATGGTTATTTAGATTTATTAGAGGGGGTAGAAAGGAGTTTTTATATAACTAAGCAGATCCACGACTTAAAGGATTTGAATACAAGGAACGCTACTTTTAGTAAAACTATAAAAATACCTAGAACGGTAAACAATAGAAATCTACTAAATTATCAAATGGTAGATTTTGGAGCTTACGACGGTGAACCTTATAAATACATCCCTTGCACTGTTCTTATGTATGGAGTGCCTATACTTGAAGATGGGAGACTTTTCCTTTCTTCAGAATCTAGTACAGATAAAACTTTATCAATTGGAGTATTTGGGGGCCTTATAGATTTCTTCGCTAATCTGAGTGATGATCTTATTGGTGATTTGAATTGGACAGAATTTAATTTTGAGTGGAATTTAACAAACATAACTCCCTACCTAAATACAACTGAAGGGTTTTTGTTTGGTCAAGCTGGTTGGATAAAGAACGACGACTGGGCAACGGCTCAATCAGAAGGTATTTCTTCTTCAATACAAATAAACGATCCAGATATAAGAGTCAACGGTGGTTTTATGTACTTTAAAACAATTATAGAAAGAATACTAGCTTTGCAACCTAACTTAATATTCGATTTATCAAAACTTAATAATAATACCCTTTATAATGATCTGGTTTTATGCTTACCGATCACTCAATTAGTAGATAATTTCACTGAGGTAGAAAGCAATAGGTCAGTAGTGAAGGCTGCAAAAACTTTCTACGATTTGAATTACGTTGACACTGATGTAAGAGTCACTTTCCCTACAGTATCTTATGAAGATCCTGTGGGATTATGGGATAATGTAACTAGTCAATTTGATATTTCATTAGATGGATATTATGATATTGATTTAAATATACTTGTAGAGTATAATGAATTTGGGCAGTCTAGAACTGGGTATGTTGGTTATGTGCCTACTTATGTGGCTTCAATTTTTCACGGGGTTGAAGTTATAGTCTATCAAGGTACTACCGTAATATTTAGTGAGAGAGTTACGCGTGGCTTTAAGCAAGTGAACCCTTCCTTGTCAAGGTACTTAACTAACGGGGAGTCTATATACGTATCTATTAAGGGGTTTGGTGCTGTTGGAGCTTTTTCAAACATTGAAGGGTCGTTTCAGATTAAGGGTTCGACTGCTGATAAATCCGACTATGTTATTTTAAGTGAATTTTTCCCAAAGATTAGTCAAAAGAACTTTGTGAAAGAGGTTTTTAAGATATTTAATGCAATCCCTTACTACGAGTCTAACGGTGTTAGTGTAGAGCTTTGGGATGACATTATAAAAGCGGAAGATATTGATTTAACACCATACGTAGATACGGCAAAAAGCATTGAGGAGTCTGGGACTATTCGTGGTTATGGTCAAGTTAATACTTTAAAGTATGCAGAAAACGATACCGTAAACACAAAAGAGATAGGTACTAATTTTAATGTATTAAACAATTCACTACCCCCTAAAAAGGTTATTTTACAATCTTTGTTTAGTGCGTCTGATGAGGCTTATTCGTCAGGGTACGATTTCGCTTCATTCCCTTTGATCCCTATGAATTATACGAATGTAACAGGGAATAATATTTCTGTTAATTCTGGTTCTCAAAACTATTCGACCCCATTAAGTAATGATTTAAAAGTAGGTGATTTATTATTTGTTAAGAACGCAGCTAATACTGGACTTCAAGGAAGAAGGAGGGTTGTGTCGGTAAGTTCTCCTACTAATGGGTTGGTTGATGTGGCTTTCTCTCAAACTTCTACGCGAAAGTGGGATTATATACGAAGTAGTAAGCAGGAAATTGGATTAAGATTTGGAAGGGTTTCAAATGAAACGAATGTAACTGTTAGAGACGGGGGGTTTGATATACTAGCATCTAATATGAAAAAAGTCCTGTTTGATGAGACTTTAAAATGGAGCAGCTTAACCGATTCTTATTATGATAATTTAATAAAAACTTTAGTTAAACCAACAGTTAAAAGGTTGTGGCTTAAGCTTCCTATTGCTATATATAATTCTATTAATTTAAAGAGACCTGCATACATAGACGGTAAGCGTTGGTATATTAATAAGTTAGAGCAATATAGTCCTACTAAATTGTGTCGAGGTGAATTTATAGAACTTAAAAACCCTTTACCTGTAACTCAATCCTCTTCTTACTCAGTTTCATTTCAGTTTCTAGATTTAGGTACAGTAAACCAAGGTCAAATTGTGACTGACAATATTACGATATTAAACAATGGTGGAAGCATAGAGGTTGTTGATATTACTCGACAGGGGGGAACAGGTATAGGTGCTTGGTCTTTAAGTTCCGCGCAAGTAACATTAAACCCTACACTTTCTGAAGTGGTAGTTCTTACTTACCAATCTGATACTGTTACGGTGGGTATTCAAACAGTAGACATTAAATGCTTAGATCAATTTGGGAAAGAAATAATAACAACAGTGCAAGTAAACGTGGTAGAATAATAAGAATATGGCAGACATTAAACAATCAGTAGTTACAGAGGTAGTAATAAATAACAAGCAAGCTACTAAAGCAATAAACGATCAAGAAAAAGCTCAAGATAAGTTAACTGAATCTACTAATGAGTCGTCTAAGGCGACAGAACAAGCGGAGGGAGCTATCGATAATATGGCATCATCTTTAGGTCTTAACCTAGGGGCTATGAAGAAGACTGTTGGGGGGTTAAGTGGTGTAGTGAAAGGAATGAAGACGCTCAAAGGTGCTATTGCTGCCACAGGAATAGGTCTCTTAGTTCTTGCCCTTGTAGGTTTAGTTTCTTGGTTTAAAAGAACGGAAGAAGGGGGTGATAAGCTATCTGTTATAATGTCAGGCGTTGGGGGTGTTATGGAAGGTCTTCTTGATGTGGTGGGTAATCTTGGTAAGATAGCTTTTGAAGTTTTAGTGGCATCAATAAAGATAGCGATTAATGTATTTGAAGTGTATGTAGCAACAGTAACTAGAGGAGCTTTGTTTGTACAGCTTGCGTGGGCTAAATTGTCAGGTACAGTTGAGGACGTTAATAGTATAAATGAAAAGTTAATAGAGAACAACGAGAAAATAGTACAGTCAGGTAAAGAGATAGTAGATACTGTTAAGGATGCTACTAAGGAGATAATTTTGGAATCAAAAGCTCTAGTAGATAATGCTAAGGCTCTAAAAGATAAAGCGGATCAATCCATTGCTCTTCAAAAGATTGAAAACGATCTTAATAGGTTAACTAGAAAGAATACGGTAGCGGAAGCGAAAAGAAGAGAAGAGATACAAAAGAATATATTAGTTACAAGAGATTTTAACAAGTCTTTTGAAGATAGAAGAGCTGCTTTAAATAAAGCAAATGAATTAGAGCAGACACAACTAGAGGAGTCTGTACGTATAGCTGAAACACAGTTTAAGTTGGCTAAAGAAAGAGACGCTATTTCTGATAGTGATAAAACAAGTTTAGATGGTGTTGCTCAAGCAGAGGCGAATTTAATTAACGTTAGAACTCAGTCATTATCTAGACAAAAAGAGCTTCAAAACAGGATAACAGAACAGAATAATAAGCAAGACGCTGAGTTGAAAGCTTTACAAGCGACAAAAGATGCTGTAGAGGCGTCGGATAAATTAACTGAGGACGCTAGGATTAAGAGAATAGATGATGCTGAATTAAAACTAGTATTAGCTAGGGAAAAAGAAGCTGCTAGGAAAGCTGAAGATCTAGAGAGTGCTAGATTATTTGAGGAAGAGCTTACTAACATAGAAACCGCTAAATTTGAGAGAGAAAAAGAAGCTGCAAATGGACATAAGGCAGAGTTAGAATTAATTGAGTTTGATCATCAAACAAGATTGACTAAAATAAAAGAAAAAGCAGCAGTAAAAGAGGAGAAATTAAAGAAGGCTGAAATTAAGGGCGCTAGAATATCCGCAGAACAGCAGTTAGCAATATCTGGAGGTGCTGTATCAGAATTAGGGGGGTTGATTAAAGATAACGCTGTTAGTTCTGCTGTAATTAATATAGCGAATGGAGTTACAGCAGCCTTGGCTTTAGGGCCAGTAGGTATACCTACCATACCCGGCATAATAGCAACGGGTTTGGCTCAGTTAGGAATAATTAAATCTGTTGAAACCGTCAAAGCAGAGGATGGTATGATGATACAGGGAGCGAGCCACTTAAATGGAGGGGTTAATGTAATGACTCCTAATGGAATGATTGAGGCTGAAGGGGGTGAGTTTATAATGAATAAGTTAAGCACTGCGATGTTTAAAGATGAGTTAAGTGCTATATCACAAGCAGGGGGTGGTGTTCCATTAGCGCAAAGAGGTTTATTGATTGAGGGAGCTTCAAGCTCTTCTAGCCTTAGGAATTTAAGCAGTGATATTAGTGGAACTGTAAATGGTGTTCAAACAGTATTAGTAACAGAAGATTTAACGGCGGTACAATCTAGAGTATCAGTAACGGAACAAATAAGTACATTATAATGGGAGATAAAAAATACACACTATCAGAGCTTTTTAATATGGGTCTAATAAGCTATAAGCCTATTTTTTACATAGAGATGTTTAATAAGTATGAGCAACTTGTCAAGTCAGGTACTAAGAAAGCGAAAGCTGTAAAAGATGTGGCTGAGTTGTCTAGAGTTACACCTAGGACTGTGTACAAAGCTATTAGATTATTGAACCCAAAAGAGAAAGAATTTATATTTTAGATATTTAATTATAATATTTACGGTTTAATAAACTGTAGATGTTATGGCTAGGAATTGGACTGAAGTAAATAATAATAGAGGCAATGTATTAAGAACCTCTTATCAGAAAGGGATTGTCTCAGATGCTACAGTTAAACCAGACTCTAATATTCACTATATAGAGATTGATGTATTAGGCGCACCTATAACTATAACAGGAGATGCTAGCACGTCGCAAACAGGCGATGAAATAAGGGTAACAATTAAAAACACAGGAGGGTCTGAGGCTTCACTTTATTTTTCAGGTGACTTTGAAAATACCTCTGCTTCAATATCTGTGGGGGAGTCTGAGGCAACTTCATTTTTTTGCAATGGGAGTAGTTTTGTATTGAGTCGATTGGATAGTTTGCAGAACACAATCGTAGTAAACCAAGCAAACGTATCAACAACTTTAGGGGGTGTCATTGATAGTACAAAAGAGTATTTTATTGATGGTATAATTGATTTGGGAACAACTCAAATAACTGTACCCACAACAGGGATAACATTAAGAGGCTATAGCTTTGATTTAAGTGGTCTTGTGTCTAGTGAAGACAATTATTCTATGATTGTATCAGAGACTCCGATTATAGGAAGTGGTAATATACTAGGATTTGATTTTTATTACAGTGTAACGGGAACAAATAGTAAAGTTCATGATATATATGACGCTACAGGTTTTAGTGCCTTTGAATATGCTAGAGTCAATTATATTAATTGCACTTCATTAGGTGATATTTACAACTACCGTCAAGGGTTAGAAACGGGGACGGGTAGATTTGGGGGAAGTCCAAGTTTAACTTTACACGGAACTTGGGTTGGTGGGTTTAGAATCACAACATCTATAGTAAGATCTTTATCCGCTGCAATGACAGAGCCATTATTTAAGGCAGGAACAGCTTTTTCAATGGATAGCAGATTTTTAACTGACATAAACGTTGACCTACCTGCGTTGTCTTCTTTATTAGATTTTGCACCTGCAAACTTCCCTAATCCTAGCACCTTACAACTTAAGGGTTGTATTGTTACTAGAGACGGAATAAGTAACTCAGATGATTTAAATTTAACCCCAAATATTAACCAAAAATATTTATCCTCTGATTGGGATGGTAATTTAGGTATCAGAAATACTTTCATAGGAGGATTAAAAGATATTACTACAGAGGTCGAAACAGTCTTAACGGTAGGTGTTCCCATTGCTGTAATTGCAGGTACTTGGATAAACTCAGATGAACAACATTTTGATAGTAATTTCAACTACTCATTTAGACATTTAGGTACTGACCCGCTAGACTTTAGGGTAGTATTTGATTTCGTACTAAAAGGCACACAAGACCAAGAGTATAAGATTTATCTAAAAAAAGATAGTGGGGCGGTAATTACAACACTATACACACAAACAAGAACGATTGACAGATTAGCAGGAAATAGAGATGTTGCTTATTTTAACGGCACATTTGGTATTGCTATGCTTCAAAATGACTTTGTTTATTGGGAGGTTGAAAATATTACAAGCGCAGGGAATAATTGCACCTTAGAGTTAACTTCTCAATGGTTGATTGAAGAGAGGTAATGAACCATATGGTTCACAAAACAAAAAGCATCTATTTAGTTGCGTAACTTTAAGTAATGAGTATGAAGACGATTAGGATTGATGGTATTGTAGGTGACTTACTTAACACAGCGGACGGCTTTAAAGCTAGAGTTGCTGAGTTAGATTTATCTGATAAAGACGATCTTAAGGTTGTTGTAAACTCTCAAGGTGGAAGTGTTTTAGAGGGTTATGGAATATATAATTTCTTAAAAAACCTAGATAACGAGGTGTTTATTGATATAGATGGATTTGCAGGATCAATTGCTACATTAATATCTTTGGCTACTAAGAAGGAAAACACTTCTATTAGTGAGGTTTCAATGTTTATGATTCATAGAAGTTCAGTAACAGCAGAAGGGAATCAAGAGCAGCTGGCTAGTCAGATAAAGATTCTTGATTCAATAGATAACACTTTAGCATCTGTTTATTCAGAGAGGACTGATATCCCTAAAGATACTATCACAGAAATGATGTCCAAGGAGACTTGGTTGAGTGGAGCTGATGCAGTTAAGGCTGGATTCATAGGAAGCTTGAGTAATAAGATTTCAGCCGACGTGGTTGCGCGAGTATATAGTAAACAAATAAAAGAGAATATGAATTTAGTAGAAAAAATGATGTCTTCTTTTAAAGCTGAGGCTGAAGAAGAGAAGAAAAAAGAAGAAGAAACTGTTACGGCTGAGGCTAAAGCAGAAAAAGACAAAGAAGATGAAGAAGCTAAAGCTGAATCTACAGTTACAATGGAGGCATTTACTCAATTAGTTGAGGCAGTAGCTAAATTGTCAGCTAAACTAGATGAAGATGACGAAGTAGCTGAAACAGACGAAGAGATTGAGAAGAAGAAAGAATTAGAGGAAGAAGAAATGAGTGCTGTTATTTCTGCGGAAGTAGAGGCAAAAGTTAAATCTACAATCTTAAACTTAAAAGCTTCTAAGGGACTTGCTCCAGTAGGAATTACAAAAGAGCCTGTAGCAGTGAACGCATTCACAGCACACAGAGCAAGACAAAAAGAAATCGAAAGCAAAACAAGACTTTAAATAAATAATAATATGGCAATTTCAATAACTTCAGGATATGCTGGTGATGTAGCAGATGTCCTAATATCATTAATGACTACAGGTAATCAAGCTGTAGAAAAAGGTTCTGTTTATGTTCACGCAGGAGTACAAAAATCTTTGGCTATGCCTAGATTTAATGCAGCAGCAGACCAAATTCAAGCAAACAACCCAGACCCTCAGACAGCTCAGGCTAGTGGATCATTTACATACGATGAAAGAACACTTACACCTCTTTCTTTTATGTTTTATGATGAAACTAATCCAAGAGACTTCGAAGATGTATGGAGAGAATTTCAGCCTACTGGTAACTTAGCTGACCGTGTTGATAATCCTAAGATTTTAAGCGCAATTACTACTGAGACTTTAAAGTCTTTTGGTACACAGATAGGTAAATGTATTTGGCAGGGAGACACAGCAGGAGCTACGGCAGTATCTTGGTTTGACGGATTCGAAAAGACTCTAGCAGCAGACGGAGCTATTAATCCTGCTCCAGTAGGTGCTATTACAGCAGGGAATGTGATTGCTATTTTAGAATCCTGTGTGGCAGCTATCCCAGATGCAGTTTATGATGATCCTAATATGATTATCCATATGCCTACTTCTGCTTTCAGATTATACCAACAAGCAGCAAGAGCTTTAGATTTTAAAGGATCTAATATTGGCGATGCAATGGAGGACAGGTTCGGTGGGTTTGCTATCAGACACTATTCAGGAATGACGGTGAATAAAATAATAATTGCTAAATCAACTGGAGGTCGAGATTCAAACTTGTGGTGTGGGATTGACGTTAACACTGATGAAACAACTGTAAAAATCGCTAGAAAATCAGCAATGTCAGAATTGTTTGGTGTTCTTGTAAGAGCTAAGTACGGTACTCAAGTTGGTAATCCAACAGAATGCGTTCTTTACCTTTCAGCATAATTAAATAGGGAGGTGTTCAGCCTCCCTTTTTCTAAACATTTAAAATAACAATATTATGAGCGTATGCGGAGGCATCGTGTCGGGTAGTGTTTATGATTGTACTAATCCTATTGTAGGAGGAAACAATCAAAACTTAATCCTAATCGATAAAGAAATATTTGATAGAGCAACCATTACTTATGATGGTTCTACAGATAACTTAATAACAAACATATTACTTACTGAAATTGGTGACGTTGGATATAAATTTGAAGGTATCAGAAAGTCCTTAAATCCACAAAGTGCATTTGTGCCTAGTGAGGTTGCTAACGGTTACGATCATCAAGTAGATTTCTTAATCTTTGATGTAGATCAAGCACAAAAAAACAACATTGAAAAGATGGCTTATGGTAAGCAGGTAGCTATTGTTGAAAACACTAATGTGGCAGGGAATGGAGATTCTGTGTTTGAGGTATTTGGGACTAATTTAGGTCTCGAAGTTCAGGCAGGAGCAATGAGAATAACAGGCGACGCAGACACAAATGGCGCGTATACTATTTCATTGAAAACCTCTGAATCAGCAGGGAAAGAACAGCATTTACCTAATTCATTATGGGCAGTAAACTTTGCTGCGACTAAGGTAATTGTAAACTCTTTACTTGTACCAATAACATAATTTATTGAGGGGGCCTTTCTGGCTCCCTCTTATCTAAAAACAAACAAACAAAAATAAAATGTATAGTTTAAAAAAAGACTGCAAATTAGTTGTTAAATCTCTTGGTATTATATTGACTAAAGACAGTACTCAAGAAGAGTTTGCAAGTGCCTTAGAACATTCACCGAAATTGATTACCTTTATAGAAACAAAATCTAAAAAAGATGTCACAAAATAGAACAAAAGGAGCTACTAAATCAAAACCAGTAAAGAAAGTTTTAGAAGGGAAACGCTTTTGGCGTAGTAAGATTTTTATTGATGGTGTTGGATTAGTGGAGGGAGAAGTTAAAGAGTCTGATTTCGATATGTTTATCAGTAAAATACCTAATGGTTTAGATATTAATTTAGACAAATGGTGTATTACAGAATCAGAGCAAGAAGCAAAAGATATTAAATACAAAGAACGTCAAAGATTAGCAAAAGCATAATATGTCATTAGCACTAAATAAAACACTTATTAAAAGAATCTCTGTACAAGTAGATTACAGAGATGATATTTCGTGCTATGGTATTGACAATCTTTATCCTCAGAGAGTTGAAGAGATTGCGTTTAGGTCACCAATAGCGACAAGGTGCCTTGCTACGTTAAGTGATTTTCTAGAGGGTGGTGGCTTTATTGATAACGGTGATTTTGTTGTGAATAGAGAGAGGCAAACTCTTAATGATTTATTAAGGGAAGTTACTTTGGATGACGCTAAGTTTGCAGGGTTTGCTTTACATATTAACGTTGATGAAATTGGTGGAGTCACTGAGATTGCAAGGGTAAAATTTAAAGATGTCCGTTATGGATTACCTAATAGATTTGGACGGATTGAAGACGTTAAAGTAAATGTGAACTGGGAAGAAGATTATAACAAATCTACATACCATTCAAGAGATATATTCCCTTTTCCATTATGGAGTAAAAGAGATACTTACGAGATTGAGGATATTGAAGAGTTTTCAGGTTACATTCTTTATTGGACTCCAGAGAAAAATATGTATCCTAAATGTACCTTTGATAGTTCTTTAGATTCAGTCCAAACTAATGGAGAAATTCAGGTTTTTGAGATTGGGTCTTTACAAAATTCATTCTTAGGGACAACAATATTTAAGCAGCAGGGAGAAATTGAGAGTGAGGATGACGAGCAGATACTAGTGAATGAGTTAGCTCAATTGACTGGAGCAGAAAATGCTGGGTCTGTAATGGTCGTAAATGTACCTGAAGGTTTTGATGGTGATATATTAGAGCAGATACCAGCTAACAACAACGATCGTTTATTTGAGCTTACAAACAAGACCTCTGAAAATAGAGTAGTTTATACGTTTGCGGTTCCAAAGGCTGTGCTAGGCATTGAACCAGAGAGTGGAATGTTTAATGTGGAGCAAGAGGAGACAGCTCATAACTCTTACAACACCCGTACACGAAAAAGAAGGGCTTCAATAGCTAAGGTTTTTGATGATATATTAGGTAATTGGCACACTGGGGCTATGTCTATAGGAGGAATTAAGGAACAACCTTTCGGAGTGTTAGCGGATGTGGAAGTTGAAGAGGATGTTGAAGTTGAGGAAGGTGAAGAGATTAAAGAGGATACACCTGATGGTGATAAAGTAAAACCTAGTGTAGAAGAGAAGATACAAAAAGAAACTAGTTTCAATGGGGCGCAAATAACGTCAGCACTTGATATCATGAGCCGAGTATCTTTAGGTGAATTAAGTAAAGAGCAGGGAGTTGAATCATTAATGGAGTTTTTGAGATTATCAGAGGAAACAGCTATAAAATTATTAACTAAGTAATGGCAGAAACTACAATCATAACAAAGGACGATATACGCCTCACGTGGGCTAACTTCGATAAGAATCTAAAAGACACACAAGTAGAG
>Ga0233413_10000327_pt1 | contig 23557 bp, 28 predicted proteins | sample Na_anoxic_6_MG_FD_189019 | JGI IMG/M metagenome (GOLD analysis project Ga0233413, IMG submission 189019) | Seawater microbial communities from Saanich Inlet, British Columbia, Canada - Na_anoxic_6_MG | ecosystem: Environmental > Aquatic > Marine > Inlet | place: Canada: British Columbia...
AAGGTGTGAATCAACACCGGATAGAATAGTCTTAGCACTCATAGTCATCTTATAGTATAATGTATATTAATTGTATTTCTTTAAATCAATTTTTTTTAAAAATATTAATAAATACAAAATAAATCATTTTGCTACACAAATGTAGATAGAAATAATTAAAAATAATTAAAAATAATTAAAAATAACAATATTTAGGAAGAAAATTCTACTCGAAAAATTGTAAAATTGAAAATAAAACTAAAAAATCGAAAAATTATAAAATATTATTTTTTAATAGAATTATGATGATAATATGAAAGGGTATAAATATAAATATAACAATATATTAATGAATAATAATAATATATTAATGGATAATACTAACAACAATAAAATTAAATATAACAAAAAAAAGGATATGAAATGTATTCAAACATTTTTAAAGGATGATATATATGATAATATATCTAATATCAAAAAGAAATATAAGGTAACTGATAAAGATTTTTATATAATTAAAATGAATGAATATGATTTATTGACAACCCATCAATTTAAAGTAAATCAATTAAAACAGATTTGTTCTCATTATCAGATTAATAAAACAGGAAATAAAGATGAGTTAATTAATAAGATATATAATTTTTTAAAATATTCTCTCTTCACAATAAACATTCAGAAGATAATGAGGGGTTATTTATTAAGAAAATATATACGATTAGCAGGACCAGCTTTCAAGAAAAGATTATTATGTATTAATGACACAGATTTTGCGACATTAGAACCATTAAAAGAAATTCCATTTAATCAGTTTTATAGTTTTATAGATAGTGAAGATAATATTTACGGCTGTGATATAATTTCTCTCTATGGATTAATATATAAAAACACGAAATATGTTATTCAACAGCATAAAATTCCATTAAATCCATATAATAGAAAACCAATCGATAAATCCTTAATTGATAATTTCTCTCATTATTTGTGGTTAGCGGATGTAATTAAGATAAGTCATATAGTTGAAGAAAAAGAAGAAATAATAGATCCAAAAAAACAAATTGAATTAAAAATAATCGATATATTTCAATATATAAATGAATTAGGTAATTATGCTGATAGTAAATGGTTTTCAGAATTACCTAGACATATGATGGTATTATTTATAAGAGAAATATATGATATATGGAATTATAGGGCGCAATTAACAATAGAAGTAATGAAAGAAATTGTCCCTCCACATGGAAATCCGTTTATGGGAATGAATTTACATTTAGCACAAAATCAAACTGATGATATTATAACTAAATATGCTATATCACTCATTGAGTTATTAATAAAATCCGGACATACAAGTGATAGGCGTTCTTTAGGTGCATATTATGTATTAGCAGCATTAACTTTAGTTAGTGAAGATGCTAGAACAGCATTACCTTGGTTATTTCAGGCAGTAGCTCATTAATTTAATTTAAATCATTAATTTAATTTAATTATTTAAATCGTTTATATATATTTATACTATATATTTAGACATATTGTTTATGATGGTAATCAATCATAAATAATATATATATATTGCGTTAAAAGGCTTAAAAAGATATATCTTATAAGTGTATAATGGCAAGAGCTACTAAGAATACTACTACCACCCCTACCGCTACCACCCCTACCGCTAAGACTACAGCTACCCCTGTTAAAACTACCACTGCTAAGACTACTAAGTCTACTAAAAAGGAAACTGCTCCTGCTCCTACACCTGCTCCAGTTGTAGAGACTTCTACTGAAGAGCAAGCTGCTGCTCCAGTTACTATTCCAGTATTAGACCAATTTTCCGAATTTATGGCTAAACTACAAGCATTTAGTGCTCAAATGTCATCTCTTCGAACAGAATTTCGTGGTCTTGAACGCCAAGTCGCCCGTGATCTAAAAGCTGCTGCTAAGATTACCGCAAAACGCAAGAGAAAGGTAGGAAACCGTGCTCCTTCTGGTTTTGTTAAACCAACTCTTATTTCTAATGAGCTTGCTGACTTTCTTGGTAAACCTGTAGGAACTGAGATGGCTCGCACAGAGGTAACTCGTGAGATTAATGCTTATATTCGTGAGCATAAACTTCAAGATAAAGATAATGGTCGTAAAATCATTGCTGATAAGAAACTTACAGGTCTTCTTAAACTTAAGAAAGGAGATGAGCTAACTTATTTTAATCTTCAAAAGTATATGTCTCCTCACTTTGCAAAGGCTGGTGACAAGGTAGCTGCTGCTGATAATGCTTAAATTTGTTTATTAAAAAATAAAAAATAAAAATAAGGGTTTAAAAATATTATACATGTAATGTGTATAATGTATAAACATCATCTATTAGCACGCGTAGCTAATATAGAATTGTATAATTTGAGACACATTTGTCCGTTTTTATACAAAAAACAGAATGTTTTTGTCGAAATTAAAAATGTATTTACAATAGATACAAAAAATATAGCTCAAATTAATAATGATAAAATTCCATTATCAAATGTATATTTTAAAAATGGATATCATGAATATATATCATTAGAGTCATATGTTAAAGACAGATATAGGATAAGATAAATTAATTATTACCACTAGAATGGAATGGAATAAAAAAATCCAAATAAAAAAAATCCAAATAAAAAAAATCCAAATAAAAAAAATCCAAATAAAAAATATTAATATTAATATTAATATTAATAATATAATAGTTATATTATTAATCAATAAATATAAAATTTTCTGTTTCCATTAATGGTATTAAAATACTTTTATCAATACTACTATTGATAATTTTAAATTTTTCAAATTCTTTATATTCAGGCATATTAGACAAATTAAATAATGATAAACAATTATATAATTCAGATATATTTGAAATATAATCAGTATTAGTATCTAACCATTCATAAAAATCACATTTATCTTCAATAGAATTATTTGAAATACTTTTTTTATATTTTTTAAAATATTTCAATGTTTTAAATAAATTAGTATCACTGAATGTATTATAATCTGTTCCAGATATTATACAAATACTTTTAAATTCATCTAATGTTAATTTAAGTTCCGACAGAATAATTGTCAAATCATATAAAATGACATTTCTGTTTAGAAGACTTAAATATCTTAATACTCTATTACATCCATATACAAATAAATCCATATCTTCACTTAAACAGGCGAAGACTTTATTTTTACAAACTAATTTGGCGCATAATTTATCGGCTTCACCTGGAGCTTCGATATAAGATACACCATATGATTGGATAAGTAGTTTAACATTTTCTATATCGGTATGACGAATTTTTATAAAATTTTTTTTTAATTTTTCCATGTTTTCTTTTAATTTTAGTTGTTCTGATTCGGACACATCATTCAATGTCTGTTCTAATTCTATATATTTTTTTTGTGCGATTGTTTTCTCTTCTTTGCGTTTTTTTAAAAGATCATTTTTTTCTTTTGGTGGTTTACCATCAAATACAAATAATGGTATTATATTATATTCTCTAAAAATGGAAATCATTAAATAAAAGTTTTCCAATAGAGCATTTTCCCCCATAAAACGATACAGATATATACTTGTATCTATAGCAATTTTTTTCCCTCGTAAATCATTCAGAGGAATTTTATTAATTCCTTTGGAACATTCTTGTTGTAAATAACGATTTAAATGTTTAATACCCATTTTTATTTATTATTTATTTGTTTTATAAATCATTAATAGATTCAATTTTATAAGTTATATATATACTTACACCTTTTAAATGTGCAAAGGTGTAATATCCATATTGTCACCAGAAACCTGCCATCTTTGTTGGTTCACAGGGGTTTTTTTCAAAAGTTCATTTTCAATAACATCTGATAATATATCATATGTTTTTTTATATGAGGTTGCTTCCATATTTGTTCCTTTATCATAAAATGGATCGGGTGCATTAGCACTTTTATGTTCACATACACCATTTACATCACAATTTATACCGACAGTTATTCTTGATAATTGTTTTAAACTTAAACCACTTTTTTGTAATAAATCTATAACACCATCTGCTGTTTTATCATCCATTGGTATAATTTGTAAAGTATTTTCTGGATTATCTAAAATATTGTGAACTAATGAGGTATCTAATTGTTGTGATTTATGATTTTCTACCCTTTTTAAACAATCTGGATTATTGTTACATAAATCAGATGCTATTTTCTCTGTAAAAGGTGCCATAGAAGAATTAGGGGTACGAACATTAATACCAAAACTTGATACTAAATTAGGGTCGGAAATTAGGGATTGTATTATTTTTTCCGCCATAGGAGATCTACATGTATTTCCGGCACAAGCAGTCATATAATAATGTGTTCCATTCGCAACAGCAAATAAGATAAAAAATATTCCCATAATTTGAAATAGATTACCAGATCCACCTTTTATTTTATGTTTTCTTGTTTTTTTTGTTTTTCTACGCTTCTTTATAGAATTTCTACGCTTCTTTATAGAATTTTTACGCTTCTTTATAGAATTTTTACACTTCTTTATAGAATTTCTACGCTTCTTTATAGAATTGTTTTTTTGTGATTTATTAATCCTATTTTTTACCATATTATATATATATAATTAATAAAATTGAAATGTTTAATTTACTTATATTAGTTAACATACCAATCAATTGAATCCAAATAATTCTAACACAAAATGTTAACAAGAAATCAAACTAAATTAAGACAAGAACAAAGAGCGAAGAGAGAAATGACAGATATAAATTTTGATGTAAATATTGATTTTGATGAAGCTAGTCGAGAATGGAGAAAAAATAAAAATTCTTTAAAAAATGGAATGTTTTCCTATAAAAAAAATAAAAAAAATTGTTGTCATAAGGATGAATATGGGATAAAATGTAGAAAAAAACAAATAATTGATAGCTCTTATTGTGAAATTCATTTGTAAATATCCACATTGCTAGGCTGTGATACGTTACATTTATGCATACATAAACATTCATTAAATTTTTGTGGAGATTTAGTTAAATCACATATAATATGTTCTTTCTTACAAACAAATTTACAATCACAATTATTAAGTGCTACATACATAGATTTATAAGTGCAATATTTTTTATTTAATACTGATTTATTAAACAATATTGATAACATAAATATAATATATTTTTTTATTATTTATGTAAATTGAGTAGATGTCATTCTAAGAGTTGGATTGATATCTGTTTGTTTTGATAATTTCTTTTCCAATAAATTTATATTTGTTTTAATATTGGAATTGTTACAAGATTTTTTAATAAATTCAATGTATTTATCTAAATTGCCCGGTGTTTTTTTGAATTGAAGTAATATATTATTATTTTTATAACACCAATCTAAAAACTCTAAAAAATTATTTATTAATAGACTAGTGATGATATAATAACTAAATACAGAGGTATCTTCTTTATATAAAAGTTTACAAATACCAATATTATCCGCTGTTTTATGAACAATTCTTTTAAAATTAAGATCCATAAAGTTTAATATCTTTAATGATTGATATAAGGAATGATAACATTCCCTTTCCATATTATAAATAAAACTAGTTTTAAAAGTTTCATAATGCGATTTATGTTTGGTATCTAAATTTAAATAACTATATATCATTGTATTCATAATTCTAGCCCATGTTTCACAATAACTTTCATAAAGATTAAATTCAATACCCACATTAAATATTTCCTTCAAATGATTATTAACTAAATTTAAATTCATATCTGAAAAATCCAATCCAAAATTATGAAAGGTTTCATGAATAAACACTTTAAACCATTCTTCTTTTCGATATAATACAATTTCAGTATTTGCTTTACATCCAGTAGTATACGCCGTATTTACATGCTCACTACCTAATACTATTAATTGATTATCGGGTAATTTTTTTTCAAATAGAGTAAAATAAATATACAATTCTAATGTTTTAGAACATTTTTTAAGAGAAAATGAATCTAATATATGTAGCCACATATAAATCATATGAACATGCTGATTTAGCATATTAATACATTCCTGTGTAACATGTTCGAAAACAATAAAATAAATATTAATAGCTCTCTTCTTAATCGTAAATGTGAATTGTAAACTATAAGTAGCATTTTCATGGATATATGTTTTAATTTCGTTAGGAAAAAAATAAGAATCATACATAGTAGGTCGAGGAATTTGACTAATTGTATTTATTTTGTTAATTGTATAATTCAAAATTTTACCCACTTTATCAGATGCAAACTTATCAGCATCCATAATATATTTATATAGCATATGAATCACACGATCAGATTTATTACTAAATAAATAATCGTATTTTAATTCTTTCACATTATCATTATCATTTATATTAATCATTAATACTTATATAAATGATGTTATTTTTAATTTAATTTAATTTGATTTATTCATTCTTAATTCTACTTCTAACCAACATTAATGAATTCGCTATTTCTGGTTCTAGTCCCTTTGTATAATGTTGTAATTTAGCGTTTTGAGTTTCCAAGAGAGCTGTTTTCAAGTCTATGTTTTGATTAAACTTGGCATATAATCCATTTTCTAAAATATTATCATCATTTCCTCCGAAAAAATCCGGATCTATTTTAATATCTTTATTTCTTAATAAGTTTCCTTTATGTTTTCCACTTTTTGAACCCGCTGCCTTTGCTAATTCAACATCTTCGGAAATCTTTGAACCGCTATCTTGAGAGAAAAACAAATAAAATTCTTTATTCGTGTTTTTAAATTTATTAGCCTGATAATAATGTTCCACTGTTTTCCATTTATGTCCATCTAATTCAAAAGGTGCAGTATAATTATTATCCATTTTTCTTCTCCAATTATCAATATCTTTTAATTTTGAAAAATCTTTTATTTTATTTAAAGAAATTGTTTCTCCAGTTCCTTTTCCTGGTAATGGTATTTTATTAGCCTTATTATGAAATTGAAATACAATCGAATCTGTATAAAATTTGTTATCATCAGTATTCATATTTTCAACATCTAATTCAATCGGTTCTTCAATACCTAATTGTTTATTAAATAATTGAAATTGAGGTATAATAATATAAGGACCTGATGAACCTTGTAAACAATTTTTAGCAATATCTAATTTGATAGCATAGGGTAATTCTTTAAAACTGAATATACGATTATATTTATAAGTAATTAATTTATAATGAATACCTGTATGGTCTAATAAAATAAAATATTGTGGTTCGAATATACCGGCTTTTTCTAATATAGCATCATTTAATTGGCCACATTGTAAGACATTATGTTTCGAACCTTCTTTCCATTCTTCACTAGAAAAAATAACTAATTTAATATTTAATACACGTTCTAAAGTAGAAATAGCCCATGTATCCGCCCAAAATTCACATGTTTTAACAATTTTTTTAAGATCGTCTATAGAATGAACTTTTTTCATAAATTTAAATTCTGATAATAATTCTTTGGAAGTTTTCATTTCACTTTTTAATAGTTTATATTTTTCAGCAACTAATTTAGCTTGTTCAACGATTTCTTGTTGTTCCTTTCGTTCTTTGGAGTGTTTTAATCTATCTCTATATTCAATATTCATTTTATTTAATCGTTTAATTTCGTCTTCACCTTCTATGACAGCAGTTGATAACATAATATATGTTTCTTTATAATTATCATATAATTCAGGGGTAATTTCATCTGCAATCTTTCTTCTTAATTCCATAACACTAACATCTTTATCGATAGATTTCAAAGCATCTCTAATAACGGCAAATAAACAATCCCCACCACCTTCATTATCTATTAAATTATATTCATTACTTGTGAAAAAATCTTGAATCCAAGGTTGACCCTTTTCTTTATTATATTCGTCGTGTTCTTTATCAAGTTGTTGTTCATTTTGTTCCGGTAAAATAGTATCATTCTCTACCGATGGCTCTTCTTCTTCTTCATCATCTGCTGATGGCTCTTCCGCATCATCATCATCATCATCATCATCATCATCTGCTCCCTCCTCAGTCGATAGTTTCTTTTTATCGTCATCTGTTTTATTTTTATTTTTTTTATTGGTTGTATCATCGCCATCATCTTCAGATAGTAATTTAAGATTTATAAATGAATAAATTAATGGATTGTCGATATCTTCTAATTTAATATCTCCATCATCGTCAACAATATTCGGTAATTGATCAGACATAATCTCATAAACACCTATTTGAACAGATACTTTATCATCTTTTACCAGATAAATAGGGAAATAAATAATATGATCTTCAATAAATGTATATTTGCTTTGACCTAATGCAATGATAATATCTTCTCCTAAAACATTTATCTCATATAAAGTCGCATCAAAACTCTTATCATCAGGGTCTAATGTTTTAATTTCAGGATAATTAATGTTAGGATTTAATATAGAATGAACCATTATAAATTAATTATATATTAATATTTAAATTTTAATATATAATTAATTTTAATTAAAAATTTCAATGATTTTAATTAAACATTATATACTTTCCAAAATAGGAATCTTTTTTCAATTCATTTAAATAATGCCATAATCGTTTTCTATTATAAACAGAATATGAGTTTTCTGGATTACATTCATATTGAATAATTGTATTTACAAGTTTTTCTTTATTTAATTTGCGTTTAGATATATTATAATAATTAGCAATATGATGTAATGATTTAATAGTATAATTTTCCAAATAATCAACCTGTTGAGCCATCATATTATCAATATCCAACAGTTCTTTTTCTGTTTCATCTTCTTTAAAATCAGAAAAAAAAGATTCATTATTCATTAAATTATCAATTTCATTTTTATTTTCTGATAAAATATTATTATTAGGGGTTTCTTGTATTTCATATTGTAGTTTATGAGTAGTCATTAAATATAATAATAAATTGTATTTAATAGAGTTTTTATTTTATTTTATTTTAATTTATCCATAATATCCATATGTTTAAATTTAGATTTGGAAGTGATTCCTGTATGTATTTTATTATTTAGATTTGTAAATTCCAATATTTGTTTATGTAATTGAATCCAATCATTATGTTTAATAAGGACCAAAAATGGAATATTCGTTAAAAGTATATACAAGTTTTCTGATAATTCATCTATTTCAGATTTCTTTTCAGAATTGGTAGTATTAATCATAATCATATTTTGGACATTATTAATATTTTGATATACAAAATCTAATGTAATAACATTATTTTTATATAAATTAGTTAAGAATAAACTCATAGAACGTCTTTTGTCATTAGTAATATTCATTTCGCAAAATTCATCGTAATTTTCCTCTGGTGAAACAAACTTCATATTTTCAAACAACTTCATAAATTCAGTAATATTAGTCATAATAATATTAGTCATAAATTCATATCGCGCTTTTAATTTACTACATAATCGGGCATATACATTACTGTTAAATTTGTTAGATGTAGCCATATTAAAAATAGCATATCCTATTTTATTAATAGATTCATCATTATAATTACCATTTTTATTAATATCATCTAAAGTAGACATCAGTTTTTCAAGAATTTTATCATAAGTTTTTTCAGTAAGTTTATTAATTAACAATCGAATACCATCGATTTCCAGTTCAATACCTTCTTTTTTAATAATTTCGGTTTTTTGAAAAGAACGAATAGCTTCCCAATCATCGGGATGAATTTCTTCTACATTTTTCTTCTTCTTTTTAAAAACAGTGGTTCTATCATTATCATTATTATTAGGAAATAATGGCGTTCTTACATAAGAAGGTGCTCCTACCTGTTCTGAAATTAAATTAATAATAGCAATTGTTTCTTCGGGTAATAAATTATGTTCATTAGACCAAGAAATATTTTCAATTTCATTGAGTGAATATATGGTAGTTGTCATGTTATATTATAAAAGTAATAAATTTATTATATTTATATCAATTTTTTAATGTAATAAATAATAATAGGAACATACTTAAACACTAATATATAAATAAAATATGGATAATACAATAGTAAGCACATGGGACCAATTAGATTTAAAAGATAATTTATTAAGAGGTATATATAGTCATGGTTTTGAAAAACCAAGTCCAATTCAACAACAAAGTATTGGACCTATTACAAAAGGTAGGGATGTAATCGCTCAAGCCCAATCCGGAACCGGTAAAACAGGAGCATTTACAATATCTATGCTTCAAAGGATAGATGAAAATGAAAAAGTAATTCAAGGGTTAATAATGGCTCCTACTCGAGAATTAGCTGCTCAGATTAACAAGGTGGTGGATGGATTTTCAACTTTTATGGATAGGTTTTCAAGTAAGTTGTTAATTGGAGGGACATCAATGGATAATGATATAAAAGAATTAGAGAAAAATCCACAAATTTTAATAGGCACACCAGGAAGAGTTCATGATTTAATTCGTAGAAAAAAAATAGATGCTAGAACAATAAAAATGTTAGTATTAGATGAAGCTGATGAAATGCTATCATCAGGATTTAAGGAACAAGTATATAATATATTTCAATTTTTAGGAACAAATGTTCAAGTAACTTTATTTAGTGCTACATTACCCATAGAAATTCAACAATTAACGGATAAATTTATGCGTGATCCAATAAAAATTTTAGTTAAAACAGAAAGTATTACATTGGAAGGAATAAAACAATATTATATAGCTGTTGAAAATGATAATCAGAAATATGATACTTTGAAAGATTTATATGGGCAAATTTCATTAAGTCAATGTATTATTTATTGTAATAGTATTAAGAGAGTGACAGATTTATGTGAAGCATTAACGAAAGATAATTTTCCTGTCTGTCAAATTCATAGTGGAATGGAAAAGGAAGAGAGAATGAAATCATATAAGGATTTTGTTGCCGGGGGTTCACGAGTATTAATTTCAACGAATTTGACCGCTAGAGGTATTGATGTTCAACAAGTAAGCACAGTAATTAATTTTGATTTACCAAAAGATATTCATACCTATATTCATCGTATAGGAAGGTCGGGAAGATTTGGAAGAAAGGGATTAGGTATAAATTTAATCACTCGTCGTGATATTAGAAAGATGAAAGAGATAGAAGAATATTATGAAACTCAAATAGAAGAACTACCTTCTTCCTTTCAAAATGCTATTTTATAAATATAAATATAAATAGAAATAATACACAGACTGGTGTAATTCGTAAATAATAGATTTATTAATTAATTTAGTTAATTAATGAATTCAAACTTTGAACTTCCTATTTTTTATTTAGAAAATAAAGAAAAATTAGACGACAATATAATAAATGATTTAGAATTGTTAAAATTAAATGAAGAGAGTGAAGAGAGAAATAGTTTATTAGAAACAATTATCGAACCAACCTCACAAATTGGTAAGGAAAAATTAACAAAATTATTTGAATATTATACAGATGATAAATTATTTTTGAAACAAACCCAAAATATTATATCCCAATGGAAATATGACGAGAATTTAAAAAATAAACAAAAACAATATGATGAATTTAATGAATTATGGAAAAATATTAAAAATGATGAAACTTTTGCCGATAAATATTATTATGTAGATGTAGATTTTTTTAAATTTTTAAATAATTCCGCACCATTCCTTCAAATACTTAGTTTATATAATTTATATAGTCCTGTATTGACACTGATAATGCCTATATTATTATTAATAGTGCCTTTTTTTATGTTAAAATTTAGTGGGATAAATATAACGTTAGAAAGTTATTATACAACTCTTAAAAATATTTTTTCCAAACACGCATTAGGTAACATAACGAGTATTTTTGATAATGTTTCTATAGAACAACGATTATATGCGATTGTATCATTAGGATTTTATTTATTTTCCATCTATCAAAATACATTAGTATGTTATCGATTTTATAAAAATTTTTACACCATTCATAATAATTTATTTTTATTGAGAGATTATTTAAATATAACGATTGAAAATATAGAATCAATTGAAAATAGTTGTATAGAAAATAATACTTATCAGCCATTTTTAGAAAGTATTTATCCTCATAAAGAATTATGTATAACATTACGGGATAAATTAACAATCATATCTCCATTTGATATTAAAAAAGTGACAACTAAAACGAATCAGATAGGATATGTTATGAAATACTTTTATGAGTTTCATACAAATAAGGATATTGAGAATACATTAAATTTTAGTTTAGGGTTAAACTCTTTTACAGAACACATGAATGGTTTAAATAAACTTCATAGAGAGAAATTCATTAATAAATGTAAGTTTGGTAAAAAATTAAAATTCGACAAAACTTATTTCCCTTATTTGATGTATAATGATCCAGTAAAAAATAATATTAATATGAAGAAAAATATCGCCATCACAGGGCCCAATGCCTCCGGAAAAACAACGATTTTAAAAACAACCTTATTTAATTTGATTTTCTCTCAATCCTTTGGATATGGATTTTATTCCAAAGGAACTATTCCTCTATATAAACATATTCATTGTTATCTAAACATACCAGATACATCAGGTAGAGATAGTTTATTTCAAGCAGAAGCAAGACGCTGTAAAGAAATATTAGAAAGTTTAGAAGACAATAAAAAACATTTCTGTATTTTTGATGAATTATTTTCAGGAACAAATCCAAATGAAGCTTGCGCTAGTTCTTATGGATTTATTAAATATTTAATAAAGAAAAAAAATATTGATTTTATATTAACAACGCATTTACTAGATTTATGTAATAAATTAAATTCTGTTATTGAAAATAATCATATGAATGTAATTTCAGAAGATAATTTTAATTTTAGATATACATACAAAATGGATACAGGTATATCAGATATTAAAGGTGGGTTAAAAGTATTGAAAGATTTACAATATCCTGAATTCATTTTAAATGAATCGAATAATTTATTAATGGAATTGTAATACGTTTATTTACTATTTTATTAATATAATAAATAAATAATAATGTATGAGATTCTTATTAACCCAATTACCCTAATTTGTTTAGGCATAGTATTTATATTTACTTCCTTATTGTTTTTTTATTTCAAGAGGACATTCTCTCTTTTAGAAAAAACACAAATGGATCAAGCCCGTGTATTACAAGGATTTATTACAAATATGGAAATGAATCAACAGTTAGCAATGCAGCGACAACAACAATCACAGCAACAACAATCTGGTTCTGGAATCAATTCGAATGAATCGAATGATTCAAATGGTTCAAATGGTTCAAATGGTCCACAGATATCTGCTTCACAAAAGCTAATTAGTATATCTGATGATGATAGTGATAGTGATAGTGATGGTGATAGTGATGATAGTGATAGTGATGATAGTGATAGTGATGATAGTGTTATTGATATTGATGAAACAGAAAATGATAATATAGTAATAGATGCTGAAATTATTGAATTACAGAATATAGATAATATAAAGGTCATTCAATTACAAAATAATAATTTAGAAGAAGTAAACCCAATGATTGTTGAAATTGCTAGTTTAGAGGAAGTAAATGATATAACAATTAATAAATATGAAAATGATTTTGACGATTCTGATGAAGATGATGATGAAGATTCTGATGAAGATGATGAAGAGTCTGATGATTTAGATGAGGAAAATGAGAAAAATGAGGATTTTAATAAAAACAAAGAAGATAAAATAGAAAATCCATCACCGACTATTACAGATTTTAAAACATTAAATGTTCAAACAATAAGACAAATGGCTATTGATTCGGAATTAATTAAAACAGGTGAAAAAAAAAATAAAAAGGAATTAATTAAATTATTAGAAGCAGCAAATAAATAGGTAAATATATTTTCTCTCCTATTAAAATCTTCATAGATATATATATAATGAGTTGGGGAACATGTACTGCTGGATCTAATAATATTCATTTTGATTTTCCACCTATTATGAGTGATGGAAGAAATTTTGCCAAATGGCAACCTGGAGCAGTTATTAATCAAGAAATCAGAAAAGAAAACAATATTAAGACAAATTGGCAATATAGACAATATCTTGTAGAAAATGCTGATTCTATCGTTAAATCTAACCAATTAGAGGCTTGTGATAATTGTTGTTATTGTCCTGCTTTAAGAACCGGGGAACCAATTTCTAATACACCTTTCTTATATTCTTCTTGTATGGAAAAATCTCAACCATATGGTTATGATAACAGTGATTTAAAGAATCTTTATTTATCATCACAACAACTTCAATGTAGAATGGTTGCTCCTTTAATAACTCAAGAACAAATATTGAAACAACAAATTCCAAATCCAAATTAAAAGATTTGATAAAATTATTTGATAAAATTATAGATAAAATTATTTGTTAAACTTATTAGTTAAATAAATAATTATAAATAATTATAAATATATACAAAAATGAAACTAGTAAGTATTGATGTAGGAATTAAAAATTTAGCATTATGTTTATTTCATATTGAAAATAAAGAAAAATATGAAATACTTAAATGGGATGTTATTAATTTATGTAATGAAGTTGATACAATATGTTATATGTGTAAAAAACCAGCAAAGTATAATAATAAAGAAATATATTGCTGTAAAAAACACATTAAAAATATAGGCTTACCATTGATTGATAAAGAACTGGAAATGAAAAATTTAAAAAAAGCAAAAGTCAATGATATTAAGGAATTATTTAAAAAGCACGATATCAGTTTTGATTCAAAAAAAAGCAAAGTTATACTATTGGAAAATTTCGAAAATACAATTTCTGATAATTATGTAATTCCATTTTCAAATAAAATTAAAAGTAACGATTTAAGTCTGATAGAAATAGGTATTAGTTTAAAACAAAATTTAGATAAATTGTATGAAAATATTGAAATAGATACAGTAATCATAGAAAATCAAATAAGTCCTATAGCAAATAGAATGAAAACATTACAAGGAATGATAGCACAATATTTTATTATGAAAAATGTAAATGATATACATTTTATTTCTGCTTCAAATAAATTAAAAGATTATATTTCAAAAAAAACTACCTACTCGGAGAGAAAACATAAAGGAATTGAAATATGCGAAGAGTTATTGATTAATAATGAAACATTTGGAACACATTTAGATATGTTTCATAAACATAAAAAAAAAGATGATTTAGCAGATTGTTTTTTACAAGGATTGTGGTATTTGAAAGAATTGATAATATATTATTAATGTGTTTGATTTAAAATTAAAGTTTCTAATTAATTCATAATGAGTAGCAACCCTGAAATTATAGATATTAGTAATCTAGATTCTGGTAAAACAATAAATATTTCTAATTCTTTAGATGATATTCAAGAAATCAATATTGGTGGTCATAAATCCTCTAATTTCGGTTCTGGAATTGAACTATTAATGAATGATAAAAAAAAATCAGGAAGTGGTGGTGGGTTATCAAGTGATATTGATATTAATGATCTTAATAATTTAGAAGATGAATTAAACGATTTATCTTCTTCTATACCTAAAAGAAGTATTAAATCTGCTCGTTCTGATATGTTTTCATCTGGATTCAAATTAAAGGAAGATCTTTTGGAAGCAGATGATATAGACGATAATATAAGTATTTCTGAACCATTAAATTTAGGAGCATCTACCAAACAACAAACGTCTGAAGAGAACAAAACATGGGATGGTTATGGTAAATTTAATGATATTCCTCTTAATCCTGATAGTAACAAAGCTAATATTGAACCGAAACAAAGTAAGGAAGAAGTGCTAAAAGAAAAATTCATCTTTCTACAAAAATTAGAAGACTTGGAAAGAAAGGGTGTAAAGCTTACTAAAAAATATGATATGGAATCTAATTTACTGGAAATGAAAGGGGAATATGAATCTATTGTTTCTGAGAAGGAAAAGAAAAATGCTGTTAAATTTCAAGGAAAAATGCTTATGGCATGTATTACCGGTATTGAATTTTTAAATAATAAATTTGATCCATTTGATGTGAAATTAGATGGATGGTCGGAACAAATTAACGAAAATATTGATGATTATGATGATATTTTTGCGGAATTACATGAAAAATATAAATCAAAGGCTTCTATGGCACCAGAATTAAAATTATTATTTCAATTAGGTGGAAGTGCTTTAATGATTCATATGACGAATAGTATGTTTAAATCATCAATGCCTGGTATGGATGATATTATGAGACAAAATCCAGATTTAATGCAACAATTTACTAGTGCGGCAGCTAATTCAATGGGTCAATCTAATCCTGGACTTGGTGGATTTATGAATTCAATGATGTCCGGAGGAGGTCAACAGCAACAACCTCCACAATATCAACAACAGCAACAGCAACAATCTAGAACTGTAAATCCACAATCTCAAGGTGGACCTCCAGCACCAGTAGCGACTCAAGGTCCTTTATCCGCTCCTCCACCTATTAGAGCTGGATATGTTCCTTTATCAAATAGACCTGATGTAAATGCTAGTCGAAATATATCGCATACAGAAAGGTCATCACGACCTGAAATGAAGGGTCCATCTGATATTTCTAATTTACTTTCAGGACTTAAAGTAAAAAAGACAGAAGTAAATATTCATAATGAGAATGATGAAAAAGGTAGTACAATAAGTATTAGTGAATTAAAGGAAATGCAAAATGATAATGTCCCGATTAGATCCAAAAGAAGAAAATCTGACCGTAACACAGTAAGTCTTGATATTTAATCCGTTATTTTTGTAATATATTTCTTTTCTTACAGTTAAAAATCTTACATACTTTATCCATACTATCTTTGTTATTCAAATAATATTTAACAGCAATCGTCTTATAATCATCGCTTTTATGCTTCATATAATAATATCGCTATTATAAATCCACACTCATAATTTGTGCGGATTTAAATCTTCAAAGGTGTATATAACTAAAATAATGACTTAATATATTTTTAAATATCAATACGTACTGTGTTACGGTCAAATTTTTACACTTTTAATAATTAAATTGAACGACTTAAATATATTGTTCCATTTTAACGTAAAATGCCAATTGATATTGATATGTATGATGAATACAATTCACTATGTAGAACTTTCGACCTATTTATAAATTTGTTAAAAATTTATAAAGATAATCCTGATATATTTAATACTTTCTCGTCATATTGTTCTAATGGTAATTTAATTCTTTCTTCATTAAGGGCACGCGAGTACTTCAATACTAGTGCCTCGAACGTATCAAAATACTTAAAATATATTAATTTATTTAACCTCAAAATATCAGATCTAACTATAATTAATTCAATAAATAGAAACAACGATCATATATATTTGACATTAAGGCTTCACTTACAACGGTGCGAACGCCCGGTGCTGATATTATTGAACCCAAATAAAGTACAGAAGGCAACGATAAAAAAATATAAGTCTAATAAACCCCAAGAAAAACTATTTGGAGAATTACCTAAATACACAGAAATAGCGACTTTGAGGGATCGTGCAGAATGTGTGAGTTGTCTCACTATTCACGATAACAAATTGTATGGTGGGAGTAACGATTATAATATCGGCGTATGGAACACCGACACTTTTGAAGAAATAGCGACTTTGAGAGGACATCAGCGTGGTGTAGAGTGTCTCGCTATTCACGATAACAGATTGTATTCTGGGAGTGACGATAAAACTATCCGTGTATGGAACACCGACACTTTTGAAGAAATAGCGACTTTGAGAGGACACACATATTTTGTGATCTGTCTCGCTATTCACGATAACAGATTGTATTCTGGGAGTTGGGATAAAACTATCCGTGTATGGAACACCGACACTTTTGAAGAAATAGCGACTTTGAGAGAACACACATGTATTGTGAGCTGTCTCGCTATTCACGATAACAGATTGTATTCTGGGAGTTGGGATGATACTGTCCGCGTATGGTCCACCGACACTTTTAAAGAAATCGCGATTTTGAGAGGGCATACTACTCTAAATGTAGAGTGTCTCGCTATTCACGATAACAGATTGTATTCTGGGAGTGGGGATGGCACTATATGTGTATGGAACACCGACACGTATGAAAAAATTGCGACTTTAAAATGGAATGCCTGGACAAACGCACTTGCTCTTCACGAGAACAGATTGTATTCTGCGGGTAGATGGAATGGGGAATGGGGTAAAGGTGATATCCTTGTATGGTCCACCGATACTTTCGAAGAAGTTGCGACTTTGAAAGGGCATACTAATAGTGTGGGTTGTCTCGCCGTTCACGAGAATAAATTGTTTTCTGGAAGTTGTGATTTTATTCTTCGTGTTTGGAAAATTTGATAATTATTTGTATTATTTCCCCCATACTCAAATCAAAAAATTTTTAAAAATATATCCATTATAATATATATTTTCTTAATATATATTATAATGGATATATTTTTTAAAAAATTTTTTGATTTAGGTATGGGGAATAAAACAAATAAAACACACAAAACGAATAAAACACATAAAACACATAAAACGAATAAAACACATAAAACGAATAAAAAATATAAAAAATATAAAAAATATAAAACGAATAAGAATAAAATTAAAAGAATAATATCTCCACATGAAAGATTAGTAGGATTAATATAAATTTATTTATTTTTGTATGTGTTTATGTGTTTATGTGTTTATGTGTTTATTAATTAAATTAATAATTCCAAATTTATCATTAATATTAATATTAACATTAGAATGAGTATTGTTTATATCTGTAGTATTAATATTCGTTTTATCTAGTAATATTTTCATATTATCATAATCAAAATTTATTTTTGGAACAATAATAAATAGGGAACTTCCTACATGATTTAATAATTCTTCTGAATTCCATTCAGTCTGATACTCTCCATTGTGTTGTAAATTAATTCTATAATATTCTATTCCATTTATATCTGTATAATTTAATACATTTGGAACTATATTCAGTGTTTTAATTAATCTGGTTGAACGAATCAAGGAATAATCAATATGTGTTATAGATTTTCCTATATTACATAGAATTGATTTACTAACTAGTCTTTGTGAAGAATAATCAAGATATGTTACGTTACAATTCATTGTTAATTATTTATTTATATAATTGAAGTTATAAAATAATATAACTTCAATTTTTTTAGATTGATACATTTAATCATTTTTACAAATAATAATATTTATCTTTAACCATAACGACTTCTCATTTCCCCATAAGTCAGTGGTTTTCCAGTAGTTTGGTCAGTAAACATATGTTTTATCGCAGCATCTGGTCCCTTTGTAATTAAAATAGTGGCGGCTTTTTTATTTACATCATCCATATTATCCATCGATATTTGAGGAATTTGTATAGGAGGTAATTTTTGTTTGATATTAATTTTTTCCATTATTATTATTATTATTCAATATCTCTTTATATAAAAAATTGAATTTATATTAAACATACTTTATCATTACAATCTAATAATGAAACACTATATTTTAATAGACGGTAGTTATTTTGTATTTTATAGAGTTTTTGCTTTACAAGTATGGTGGAGAAACGCGAAACCAGAAATTCAGTTAGAAGAACCTTTTAATAATGAATGTTTTGTCGAAAAATACAAATCAACATTTATATCAAAAATGAATGAAATCAAAAAAAAATTAAAAATGAAAGATGCTACGATAATTGTGGGTAAAGATTGTCCACAATCAGAAATATGGAGAATGAAATTACATCCACAATATAAAGCTGGAAGAAATCAAGAAAAAAATAAAGAAGCCAATATATCACAATTTTTCCAAATGACTTATAACGAGAAGTTATTTGAAAAAGCAGGTGCGAATAAAATAGTGGAAATGAACCATTTAGAAGCAGATGATTGTTTGGCATTGACTGCGAAACATTTATATGATATGAATACAGAACATATAATTACTATAATAACTAGTGATCATGATTATATTCAATTATCCAATGATCGCATTCACTTAATAAATTTAAAATATAAATCATTATTAGAATCGAAAGCTTATATGGGAGACCCTAAGAAAGATTTATTTTATAAAATAATTCTAGGTGATAAAAGTGATAATATAATTGCCGTATTTGATAAATGTGGGAAAAAAACGGTGGAAAAATGTTATAATGATATAGAATTCTTTTCAGATAAACTTAAAAAAGAAAATAGAACAGATAGGTTTGAATTAAATAAAAAGTTAATACATTTTGATTTAATACCTAAAGAGTTAGTTGATTTATATTATACCAGTATATTAGTAAATCTATAATGGAAAGAGAAATATTTGTAGTTTTTATTATAAATAATAGATATACAAGATGGGAATCTTTTCCAGATACATCATCTATCGCAGATATTTTTAATCTATTAAAAAATAAATATAAAATAGAGAAATGTATTATGGATATAAAGGATTTTTTTTTTTCTAAAAAATCAAAGGGTAAATTAACTGATATATGCCCCTATGGTGGGTCAATATATATAACCACAAAAGAATCTTTTTATCTAGATAAAAATACATTTTAAATTATCAAATCAATTGTGTAAATTATATGGAAGAATGAAATGAACATATTTTTGTTATTAAAAAAACAAATGGGGATAAACACATAGTAACCATTATTATAAACCACAAAAGTTCTTTATGATCATTAATATATTTTTCTTGTTCTAATAAGATGGAGGTTATTTCAGGGTCAATTAAATATGGATTCATTTCATTCAGATTATAATTTATTTCATTATGATTCATTTCATACGGATTCATTTCATACGGATTATGATTTATTTCATTCATACATATTATATTTTGTATAGGTTCTAACATCATTCCCATATTATCAGATATAATAATAATAATTATATTTTTAACCTATTTTAGAATTAAAAATATTCATATATAATATAATGAATCCTAAATTAATATTAGGTTTAATACCTACTAGTGTAGTTACCATATCTACAATAATTGGAGACTATATAACATTGAATAATGGTCAAAAATATATGACTACAAATATGGCGATTGGTGCACTTCTTGCTGTATTATCATTGGAATTAGTGCCTATGATGCATAAATCACCTAAAATACTTCATAAAGGGTTAACTGTTTTAGGTATATTAATGGCATTACTTTTTTTATTTTTATTAAAAAAATATACCCATAAAATAGAACAAATAAGTAAAAAAGAAGACAATAAATCCAATACTTTAAAAGACGATTTATTTCATAACATCCCTTTATGTATTGGTCTATTTTTAGATGGGCTTATTATTGGACTTCAGAAAAATTCTTCCCATGTGGAAGGATTAGCTCTGATATTATCATGTGCATTATCTCTCGATAATTTATTTGTAGGACTAAGTATTGGAAATGAAATAGGAGATAATATCCCACTATTAATAATTACATCAATACTATTAGGATTATCCGTTATAGTAGGAACAATTAGTGGAATATATTCATATGACAGTTTAAAGAATTCACCATTTTTATATACGATAATATCATTTGGTGTAACAGCATTATTATGGGAGACATTTCAAGAATTAATGCCTGATTCAAGAAGACTGAAAAATGATAGCCAAGATAACACCCATTACAATTTATATGGTATGTATATTGGATTTTTAGCCGTGTTTATGGTAAGTTGGTTAGGCAAATAAATATCATATTTGTAAATATTCAAAATATTCAAAATTATAAAAATAAATTATAAATATATTTTTTATAATTTATTTCTTTCGATTATTTCTTTTAGTTTTTTTAATTCTTTTAGTTTTTTTAGTTTTTTTAGTTTTTTTAATTCTTTTAGTTCTTTTTTTTCGGTTAGTTCTTTTTTTATTAGTTCTTTTTTTTTTACTTCCACCAGTTGTCTTTGGATAATATGATTGAACAACTGTTTTTCTGTTTTCTTTTGTTGTGGATGGTGGAGCACTAATTAATTTAACAGGTTCATGAATATCTATTGCTTCTAATCCATTCTGTGTTAAAAATGTATTTAAATTGTCCAAATCATTATTTTTAATAGAATAACCAGTATTAATACCCATAACCTTTGCTGCTTGAAAAATTTCATGTATAGAATGATTATAAGGAACCATGAATAACAAATTTGCCAAAATGATATTATTCTGATTTATTCCATTAAAATATCTTGACATAATTAAAAACATCATAACATGTCCCGATAAATTACTTACCGAATATTTATTATATTTTTTTTGTAAATTAACATAAAAACTAGCAGGTTCTATAGGTGTCATATAACAACAAGGAGGTGTCCATGGAGGACGTTCATATATTCCCTCCACTTTATACTTGGTTTCTGTTAACTTATTTTGTATAAAATTTTTTTCCCTAGTAGATAATGGAGGAAAAATAGGATATTGAGAAAAAATTTCATTCATACAACCAGGGATAAGTTCCTTTTCATTACCTGTAAAACTAGTAGATAGTTTTTTAACAGGATTTTGAGCAGGTAATTTTATAACATCTTGATAAGGAACTCCATAAACTAATGGATGCCATAACCAACATAATGTTATTGGCGATGGTGTAGGATTAGCTTTATAATCAGCTTGAACCGCAGAATATAATTTATTATTATCTTTACAATTAATAGATGTTTGTTCTCCTTTACCATTTAAATCAGTATAACATTTATCTGTTTCGCTAATATCAAATCCTAGAATTTCTTCTATTAATTGAATACTTGTATTTAAATAATCAATATTTAACATAGGAAATTTGGTTTTAAACGCATCTACTGAATTATGTTTCCTTTGAAAATCATATTCAATTAATATAGAATACATAAAACAATCATTTTTTGAGGCAAAATTTCTTGCCATAGACATTTTTTCTCTAAAATTTATTTTGGAAATAAATGCTTTAAATTCTGCTATTGTTTTAAATGATTTATTCATATTATTTATTTTTATTTGTGGAGTTATTTGTCCTTGTTCTTTTCCCCTAATATTATCTGTAAAAAAAAATCTACTTTGTATATATTGTAATTGGTCCATCGCCGTAGAATCTTGTTTATATGATGCCATTAAATCTATTTGATAATTAATTAATTTTACTACTTCAGCTTCTATTTGTTTTATATTATTCTTATTATCAAAAAGAGATTTGGCTATATAATAATTATAACCAATGGAAGATGTATCAATATTCATATTAATATATATAAATATAATTAATATAGATAATATTAAATAGACAAATAAGATGGGAATGTATTTTTCATATATTCATTAACATCTTTCTCATATCTATGTAGTATATTCGCGATACTATAACCTAATAAATATCCAGCAATCACTTGAATTAAATTATGACATCCCTTTTTAATTCTAGCATATCCGACTAAAATGGTTGGAATATTAAAATAAAATTTATTTATCAAATCATGTGTGTTATATTTTAATAATAACATTTCCATAAAAAACGACATAATGGTTACATGTCCTGATGGAAATCCAGATTGTGTATCCACTAAACCTCCTGTATTAAATAAATTACAATTCATTGCTCCATCGGGTCTTTAAAAATGGGTGG
>Ga0233413_10000328_pt1 | contig 23516 bp, 43 predicted proteins | sample Na_anoxic_6_MG_FD_189019 | JGI IMG/M metagenome (GOLD analysis project Ga0233413, IMG submission 189019) | Seawater microbial communities from Saanich Inlet, British Columbia, Canada - Na_anoxic_6_MG | ecosystem: Environmental > Aquatic > Marine > Inlet | place: Canada: British Columbia...
ATCTAAAAATGCGTAACACTCTTCTTCAAAAAGACTTTTGAAAACTTCCTTCATCTTGTCCTACCTTTCGTTTATCGCCCCTTGCGATCTGATCTGCCACCATCATATAGGAAAAGTTGTGTCGTGTCAACGACTAGAGCAAAAAACCCAAATACATAGTTTTCTTTTTTACAGCAAGCGATTGACAACATACACAACCATATCTTCCCCGTATTCTTCTATCAGTTGGTCGATCTGTCTTTTACATTCGTTATATGCTAGAACAGTTCGCTCTTGTGGAGTTTCTCCTGTCCAGTCTTTCCAACTTTCTTCTTCCATCTTATTTTCTCCTTAGCTTGTTTATATAATATGGCAAAAATGGTAAGATGCCAAGCATAGCCATTATTTCAATGGGGCATATGTGCATATCATTTACCTACTTTCTTTTTTTTGTTATTTTTCAAATGAGAGCCCCTCTAAGGGCTTACAAAAACAGGTTGTGTGTGTCCTTAGATTATTCTAAAGGACACAACACAACCTGCCACAATGTCTCTCAACTATGTTGTATTGTTGTTGAGTAACATCATTGTTTCTTTCTAGAATCTGGTACTGAGATGTTGAGGTTTGGGTAAACTGGCTGATTGTCCTCTGTCTCTTGCTGCTCGGTATTCATATCAAGTTCCTTTCTTAGAACCAAATTTTTGTTTTTGTTTTGAATGAAAACTCTTCGTAAAATTCTTCTTTTTCTTGCTTCAAATCTACAATAATCAAACTCATTGCATCTTTGTTTTCTTTTTTATCTTTCTTATTGCCGTTTATCTTCTCCTGTTTTTCCTGCTCCATATTCTTCTTTTTTCCTCCTTTTATCTTCCATAATCTCACCTAAGTTAGAGGATGTTGTAAACATCCCCCACATACTAAACATAAATATCACATTGAACGAAATCATACAAAGAAATAACTTTGCCATATGTGCTTCGGACTGGAATATCGCAACATATCCATAGAAGCTCGCTGCATATAACATAACACACCCCAGCAAAAGGCATATTTGAGTCACAATTGGATAATGCACTGTAGCATATCTTATTCTTCTTCCCATCATTTTACCAACTCCAAGTCATGTACTGTACACCAAAATGAATCGTTTACTTCACCGTCATGGGCACCAAAAGACACATATATCCTAGTACCAGCTATGCAAGACTCACTAACACGAGTAACAACACCTATTGCGTTGACTTCTTCGCTTCTAACAATGTCTCCAACATCAAACATAAGGTAACTCCTCATAAGATCTAACTCTAAAGAAATCCGGCTTTCCTCCAGCCGGAAGAGATGTATAAAACTTAAGAACCCCGTACCTACCTTTCTTTATTGCCAATATAGTTTCTACTATGCCAAAGTTTCTAACAATCTTGTCACCCACTTCAAAATCTTTGGCAAACTTTACTGGATAGTATCCACTATATCTGATGTGTTTCATTTCTATCATAACTTCCCCTACTTTTCTAGAAGATAAAGTGAGAAGATACGAACTCTCTTTGTGCGAATAACTCTTCCCTTTCTTCCAAAAGATCTTTAAATTCTTTACTTTCGAAATCCTTCATAAACCTAATCCTATTATCGATATCTATTAGGTCTTCCATTATTTCTTTCATAATAGATCTGGCATCCACAGTAGGGAGAAACAAAAAACATCCGCCGTTTATTCTTGTTGTCAAGCCTTTCCCCAAAAGTCAGCATTCTTTTCTCTACCTACTGACACCTCGTCCTCTCTTTCTAAGCCAAAGCGACTCAAGATCGGCCCAAGGGCCATTATTTTTATAGAGTGTTCATCCGTCAACCCGAAGATATTATCACTATCATATTCGTAATCTACCATAATATCATATTCTTCCCTATCATATTTGGAGAAGTATTCCATAATAGAGGTTCTATCTTCTCTTGCAATTGCCACTTCTTTTACAATTACTGGCATACTAGATGGAGTTTCCATTCTTTCAAACACAACTAGACGTATCATTTTGTTTTTCCTTTTCTTATTTTCTTGAGGTACCTTTCCTCAGTAATAAAGGTTTTTGTTCCGCCAACAGGCAAACAAAGATATTGTTTTGATCCTTTCGCTGCTGTGACTGCTGTACCCAAAGACTCAATTATGAGAGCTGTGGATGCCTTGAGCCACTTCGGGTTTGCACCAGTGAAATCTGAACCAACCTTTCTACCTCTGATAGCAACCATCTCACCTTCAGCAAATATTGGTGTCTTGTTTAGCTCACCTATAACTTTTTTAGCATACTTGTTCTCGCACACTTTGTAATAAGTTTTCTTTGTTGGAACATAACCCTTTTCGTCAGCACGATAGGCAGCAATCACTTGTCCGAAATATGGTTTGTTGTTTTCATAGTACTCTACACAAACTTTGAACACCCTTCTTTTCTCGGCATCAGTGCGATATTCGTCAACCCAAGCTTGCTGGCAAGCTACTCGTTGATTCATTTTGTCTTCATCGTATTTATCTACTAGCTTATCCAACCAAGGCAATTGTGCTGGTGTTAGTCTTCCTTTCTTGTTGAATCCCTTTTGAAGACTGCTGGCGAACTCTAAATCACCCCTTGACAACTCTTCTTTTCTCGTCTCAAGTAGATACTTTAGCTTGTCTTCTATGAGTGAAGTATCATTCATCATATGCTCCTGTTGGGTAAGATGGATCAGCTTTTACTTGGTTCAACAAAGTCTTTACCGCATCAAGTGCTGTCTTATTTTTTGATAGCAACTCGCGGAAGGCCCAATTATGTTCTACTGCTCCCACTAGTTCTTCTTGAAGTTCATATACTCGGTTGTCAATATCTCTTTCTTTCACTGTATTCGATCTCCTTGTGATCTCTGTTTCGCCTTCAAGATCAGAGGCTTGTTTCTTTCGGGCTCTTGGGCTGCCCCAGCCTAACATAGAAAAGGGCACATTGCAAGCCATATGTCAAATTTTTATAGTTTCATCTTCCTCAATGATTCGTTCACCTTTGTTATAAAAAATGTGTGCTTACTTGTCCACCCTTTAGAACCATTTCCCTCGTGATCAGCATCTCCATGACCATTTAGGGCCGACAAAGAAGCGTGAACCAGCTCATGAGCAAAGGATGTGTTAGATATGGCATAAGGTTGTTTTTCATTCGGTTTCGTACAAACCCATATGTGATTTTTTTTGTATGTTAGCCCATTCGCAACTCCGTTCCTAACAAGGCGGCCGCCAACAGTGAAAGCACTAGTAAAAGTCCTCTTCGCTTCCGTCCACTCTATAAACATGTGGTCTAAATTATCTGCTACAGTATTCGCCGGATCCCCAAAAGTAGCATACCACTCTATATAGAAAACATCCATTGCCAGAGATACATCTATTGGAGGATATAGTTTCCTTTCCTCTTGTGTCTGCATAGCACTATCAAAGCCCGGAATGCCAATAACTATCCCATCATTGAATATAGTTTTATTAGCATCCTCAACCTTAAAGGTAACTTTATAACACCCGACAAGACAGATTAATAGTATTTGTAAAAAAGCAAATAAATTAATCGGTCTGAGGTAGGTCTTTGATAATCTCATCACTGTGGCATTCACACAGTATCCTCCTTATTCTAAGTGCAACCCTCTCATCAATAGTTTCTTCTATCTCATTGTATGCTTCCAGTGCCTCTTCAATTGTTATTACGCCAGAATCATATTGTTCTAGTATTTTATATGCCTGAATGTTGTTCATGTTTTGTTGTTTCACGATTTGCCTTAAAAGTTAGAGATGGGCATAAACAAAAGTGTCACGAGCCCAACAAAAAATATCATCAAGAAGATGAAATCAATCACCTTTTCATTATAATACCAGACAAATGCCTTCAATGCAACCATCATCGCCAAGCTAACCTGAAAAAGTATCATCTTTCCTGAAAGCGAACTACAAACAACTGCTAGTGCTGTCAATAAGTGCAATAATGACGACTGCCCTTCGCTTAGTGGGCACGGTTTAGTTTCTTCTTTGTTTTCATTCATTGTCTTCTTTCTCCTCTGCTACCAGATGTTGAAGGTGTTCAATAGCAAACTCGCTATTCTTGAAAGATGTATATAGTTCTTCTACTTCACCAGCATCTTCTTTCCCCAGCTCAGTTCTCTTTTCATTAAAGTATTTTAGTACACCTTTTGCAATTGCTTCTTTGAGAGCGGTTTCTCCTTGTGTTTCTTTGAACTTTGTGAGAAAATCATTATAACTTATCATTTTTGCATCTTGTGGTGGTGGCTCTTCTGGCTCTAAATCCATCTTCTTGTGTACAGTTGGGTCAAGTGCTATTTTAGAAGGATCCCTTTTTCTCGGATCTTCTCCGGATTTACGACCCCATTGTGTATCTTCTGGCCCCTCGCCAATAACAAACTCAACATTCCTCTTCATCTCTTCTGATATGAGTTTTTTTAATTCATCATTATCCATTTTATCTTTTGCTCCTTATAGATGCGATCTTCTTTTTATCTTCGTAATATGTCCAATGCCATGGCTCTTTCGGCACATCATTGTAAAAACCATACTTAGGTGCGTTTCTTTTTAGCCACCAATACAATATAGTTCTGTAATACTTTCCCTTAATCTTTCTCCTGGTCCCTATTACATCAATTGACTTCCCCATTTGGTGAGTACTCCAACCTGCCTTGGCTGCTAACTCACCCTTTATTTTCTTCAATACCCTTTGTTGATGGTGTGTTCTATATGAATGATTTATCCCTATGTAAAACCCATCTTTTGCCGCATCAGATATCATATCTTTAAAATTACCAGCAGCTATTTTTTCTAAGATCACCTTTTCCCCTGTTGCTGCCTCCCTTAGCGGGAGTTCAATAGCAGAAAAATAAAAAGGTTTTCCTTGACAATATCCTTTCTCAAAGTAACTAGTAGTGTCCATGTCTCCGCCTGCTAGAAATAACAAAAGAATGGTGTTTTTTATTAACATTTGCCCTCCTTAAGCTTTACTTACAATTCTTACATCTGATATTGGTATCCAAAAATTCACTGAATTGTTTTCAAACTCCTTCGCTATGCTTCTCTGCTTTGAAGAGGACCAAAGAACCAATATCATAGGTTCGGGAAAGCCAATTTGTTCTCTCCAATCTATTTCAGATAATTCGCTTTCCAGCTCTGCTTGCGATATTATATCCAAGATATCTTCTGACTGTTTCTCTCTGCCATCCTTTCGCAAAACAAGACCTATACCAGAAGATCTCTCCATATCATCCTTGAGAGCTACCAAATCTCCAACATTTATTTCTTGCCCTGACATCGTATCAATAAATAGAAAACCAAACACCAATGCCACAAATAAGATTGTTGGTTTTTAATTTACTCCTGGTATACAGATGTTTGTAAAAATATCCTGTAGCATAACCGTGTACCTGTTACCGTCTGCTGGGTCAATGGCATAAAACCTATTCAATTCTCCATAAAGAATATTGTCCCATCCCCATAGATACCCTGGCTTTGAAATAACAAATACCTCTATTTTATCACCAGGAATACACTCCCCCAATGCACAGTTACTAGTATGGGGCGAGATGTGTGTCTGATCTAAATTACCCCAAGACTGAGCAGGTTCGTCTGTAATCATAATTATATATGGATAAGCATCGTGTCTCCACCCTATACCAGCTGGATCATTAGGAAGAACAAGATCGTACATCGTATCATAACCTGGCTCTGTTCCTCCGCCATCACAATTCAAGTTTGCAAGTTGAAACAAGAAAGAGGTTACATTAACGAGAGGAGGGATTGTCATCACTTTGTATCTAGGCTGGTATTGTCCCACTGGTGCGCTTTGCCCTGGCGGTGGGAATACAACTAAACTAAATTTATGTTCCGTATCAGCAAAGTCAGCGACATATGCTATTATGCCTTGGGCAAGAGCTTCTATATAACCACACATTGAACCGGAAATGTCAATGGCGAAGACCATATCAACTTTTTCATGGGGGTTTAAATCTTCGTCTATCTCACCATCGCAGTCATTATCTAGTCCATCACATATCTCTTCTGTGGGGGCTATCTCACCTTCACATGTTCCCCACTCTCCTTCTATACATGTTGCGATGCCAAGTTTGCATTCCGCTACTCCGACTGTGATACTATCCTGATTCCCACAAGAAGACTGCATCATATCAATTATATCGTCACAGTCGTCATCCCAATTGTTACATATTTCTTCCGCTGGACCTACCCACAAACAGTCACCCCACATCCCCACGAGATCACAAATTTGTATACCTTGTCCGCAACTCATTACCTCACCAGTAGATTGATTTAGCATGCCTTCCTCAACACAAATCCGTGTGTCCCCTTCTATGCACAAGCACCCTTCGTCTACCTCGCCATCACAATCGTTGTCTATGTTATCACAAAGTTCAAAACTTGGTGTGGGTGCTGAGCAGTTTACCCAACTACCATCAGAACATTCTTCTATACCGTATCCACACTCTGTCTCGCAAAGCCTTTCCAAACTTTCGTCAATAAATCCATTGCAATCGTTATCAACTGCATCACATGCTTCGTTCTGTGGGTACATCGCATCAATACAATACATCTCGCCCGTAATACACACACTGTATCCGTAGGAACATTGACCTATGCTGCTCTCTGGCCCGCAAGCATCTCCTTCGCCCCATGGTGAGTCATCAACCTCTCCGTTGCAATCATTATCTATTAAATCACATTGTTCTGGAACTGGAAACACTTGGCCTAGGCATCCTGACCATGTGCCATCTACACACTCAACAACTCCAGTTCTACAGGGAGAGTTTTCATTGAATACCGCGCTTTCTCCGCCGGTCCAGCATTCAAATGGTCCGATGTTATCTATTTCGCCATCGCAATCATTGTCTACACCATCGCAAACTTCATCGTTACCTGGAAATACTGTTGGATCGTTATCGTCGCAGTCTGTTTTTGGGCCAAGGCAAGACTCTGAAGTGTTATATGAATCGTTGTCGTTGTCTGTGAACAGGCCATCATCTATTAGCCCATCACAATCATTGTCTAATCCGTCACATGTTTCTTCTATTGGTTTTATCTGTCCGACACAAATATCTCTATTGTTTTCGTCGCACTCAGTATGTCCTAAACGGCACTCGCCTTTTGTTCTAGGGACAAAATCATCTTCTAATACTTCTATCCCACCATCAACAAGGTTTAAGCATGGTTTTGGATCTGGGCAAGTGTATGTCAAAACTTCATCACACGAACAGCCAACAAGGTTCGTCATCAACATTAAACAAAGTAAAGACAACTGTCTCATATCACCATTTTTGGTCTACAAAGACTACACTCCTTTATATAAGTAAATATGGTTATAAATTCTTTTTTCTAAGCTTCTTCCTTCTTAGAGGAGTAGTACATCCCCTTAGATGCCGCTATCATCTCTCTAACCTGATCTATAGCGGTTGTGGATGCCATCTCAATATCTGATGCTGTACACCCCATCTTCCTTAAACTCTCTTCATATACCTCTAGCATCATCACTGATGCAAGGTACTTATACACTAAAACATCTCCAGACTCAAAAGTGCCATCTCTCATAGCTTCGCCGAGCATCTTAGTGTAGACTTCCATAGTCTTTTTGTTTTCACTTTTTTTATTAATCATCTGGTTTTTCTTCTTGTAGGCACCTTAGTATACTTTCTTTTGATTCACCTGTCAAGTCAGAAAACCATCTAATTATTGTTTTCTCTGAAGCTTCTATGAAGTGCATGCCCTGTTCATCGCAATAAACACAGAACATTCCCTCTCTTCCACGGCAAATGCTACAAGATGCCCGAACATATAGCTTGCCATCACTTGGCATCTTCTACTGGTGTCAAATCTTCTATGAATGCGAAGTTTCTAACACCCTCTATTTTTGTATTGACTGTTAACTCAATGTGTTTTTTTATCTTCTTCGTGGAGTAAAGCCCAAGCAGTGAATCATCCACCTTTATACTGATATGTGATATATCTAAAGAACCAGATCGTCTCTTGTCTCTCTTGGATACAATTGTCACACCAGTAATCGAGCGAATATCCGAAAGTACGGCATCCTTACCCTTTGCTGATAAATCAACGGTTAAAGTAGCTAGTCCTTGGTATACATCATCGCCTTCGGAAGTGAAGGCTTCGTTTAAAAATTCTTTTTTTGAAGAAGAATTGAGATATTTTCTCCAGCCGTTCATTATCTTAGTTAAATTATTCATTATGAATTTTTTCCTCTTTGTTTCTTTTCTATCTTAAGGGCTCTCTTTATTACAACATTAGACAAACTCTTGACATCTGTACCAAAAGGTGGATGAATGAATGGAAATACCGCATGCACAAATTGAAACACAGACGAAGCAAGAAAAAGAAACCCCATTTTAGAAGCGGTTGCCATGTGCCCTAAATATGTTTCGTCAACAGAGCTTGGGTGTTTTGTAAAAATATTCATATAAAATAACTAGTTTTATAAACTCTTATTCGAAGTGTTGTTTCTTTTTTTCAAATAGAAATACCCTGACCCCAAAAGTTCTTGTTTTTTCTCTCGTCTGTCACAACAACAACTTCGATGTATGGCTCTCCATCGTTCTTAAGTTTATAACTATATAAAGAAAGGTTGCCATACATTGGCTTCAATTTCTTCTTCTGGTACTTCTTTCTTGCTGGTGGTTTGTTTAGGTGCTCAATACACCGCCTCGCGATCTCTTCTTCTGACAAGCCTTCCTCTAGATACGGTACATAATCAACATCTAAATATCCGCAAACAACCCATCGCTTTGATCCAAACCCTTTTACTTTAGAAAAAATAGAACCGTGATATCTCGCCTTCTTTTTTGGCTGTCCTTTTTTCGAATAAAGGAATTCGTATATCTCTCTCCACTCACAAGGAATAATGTTATCTTTATTCACTGAAACTCTCCTTCAACTCGGTATACCCACCAATAAAGATGTCCTCAACGTCTTCCTCTGTGCTTGCCGATAGGACAATTGGAACAGTGTCGTGAGAAAAAGCACCCTTGACATACTTCTCTAGTGTTACCGAGTGGTCTAAAACAGTTATTGCGAATTCTTTTTCCTTTTCCATAAGCAAATCAATCGCCTTCTTACAGAACCCACAACTTGTTTTGACATATAGATGGTAATAAGACATATACTTTACCCTTTCAAAAGCTTGCGAGAGTTGTTTACCTTTCCATGAATTTCGGAGACTGTTCCCATCACTGTCATCTCCACCCCCATACTCCCTTTATTAATAACAATCTTAGTAAACGAAGATTTAGCATGTAAACCATTCGTCCTTTCTTCACTGCGGTTTTTAATCCTCCTAAACTCTTCCTTCGTGTCATTATCTTCTCTCAAGAAAACAACATGTTCTGGGTTGACAACAATCTCCCTAAGATAAAACCCTTCTTCTAACGAGAAATGCTTCTTGCATACTTCAACAAGTTTAATCATCTTTTTTCTCCATTTTGTATTGTTCTTGCTTTGTCTCTTCGAGAAGCTTATCTTTCTGTTCCGAAATACTCTTGTATCCTTCCAGTATTGATAGATTATCTCTTGAGACATTGGAAACTGCTTCGCTCTTATCCGCCAAAGCAGACAAAGCTGCACAAGCAAGTTCAAACTCGCAATTTTCCATAGAATTATAGAATAAGTCCAACAACTCTTTGAATTCGGAGGGGCAAAGAGATATTTTGTTAATGTTTTCGCTTACCTTGTCTGGTATATCTGCCATTTCTACTGAGTAACTTATATTAACTCTTGTTTTTGACATTTTTTGTTCCTTTCTGTCAGAGAAAGAAGTTCGTCAGAACAACACCAACGAGTACCACCTTTGTTCCAACAAACTTTGTGTTTATCTCCCAGGCTTTCTATCACAACACCAACAACAGATCTATCAGGGAAAAGAATAGAATCCGCACAAACAACGAAATGACCTAACATGATAGTAACCTCCAGAGATACATTACCACAAACACGAATCAATGTCAAGCATTAAATTATTTTGAGAACAAAGCGTTCTGTATGATGTAAGATGCGATACCGACTATAGATGTCACAAGTATCCAAATAACCTTAGAGGCAGATGATTTCCACGATTCTAACTCTCTCAGTCTTGCATATAACCCTTGATCTGGGTGAAAAATGGCTTCTTTTACTTTAGAAATGTCTTCTGCCATTTCGTGTTGGGTATCTTTAAGCTCGTCCAGCTTAAGACCAACTAGATCTAGTTTCCTTATTATCGTTACCTGATCGCTCGGACATTCATCTGACATTTCACTAACCCTCTTGTTGTATAAGCAAAAGCAGTACAATACCGCTGATATAAGTAGTTGTCAGGTGGATACAATCGCATAGTTTGTAGTAATTAATGTAGAAGAAACAGAACTGGCGTTCTGTAGTGCCACCCTCGTAACTTTGGCGGGGTCTAATATTCCAGATTCAAACATGTCTACTATCTCACCAGATGCCACATTATACCCTAAAGATCCTTCTCCCTCTATTTGTTTTAATATAACTTCCGGAGTGTCTCCTTCGGCATTAAGCACCATTTGACGAAAAGGTTCCCGAGCAGAATTTACTATAATGGATGCCCCTGCCCTTTCTCCCTCTGTTGCCTCTCCTAGCTCATCTAAGAGATTTCTGGTTGTTTTTAGTAGGGCAATACCACCACCAGGAACAACACCTTCTTGTTGGGCAGATTTTACTGCCTCAAGTGCATCCTCAATACGATGCTTCTTTTCAATCATTTCTATTTCCGTAGGTGCCCCAACATTAATAATAGCAATCCCACTTGCCAATCGTGTTATTCTTTCCTGTATGCTTTTACAGCTGTGGATGTCTTCGTCGTTAGATATCTCTTGTTTTAGTATATCTATTCTTTCTTCGACTTCTTTTGGATCACCATAGCCACCAACTATTGTGGTGCCAACCTTTGATGATTCTATTGTCTTTGCTTGGCCGAGGTGTTCTAGTTTAGCATCTTTTAGTGCCAGTCCAGTTTCACGAGAAAAGAAAGTAGCTCCTACACTAACAGAGAGATCCTTCAATATACTCCTCCTCTCTTCCCCATATTGTGGAGCTTTGATAGCAGCAACTTTCATTGTTCCTCTTACGGAATTCATTATCATGGCTGCTAATGCTTGCCCCTCAATATCTTCTACGACAAAAACAATCGGCCTTCCTTCTCGTGCCACCAACTCCAATACGGGCAAGATGTCTTCTATATTCTCTACTTTATAGTCTGTAACCAAAACAAAAGGGTTGTCATATCTCATCACGCCCTTTCTCTCATCAGTGATAAAGGAGTTGGAGATAAACCCAGAATTAAACCTAAACCCTTCAACAACATCCAGAGAAGTTTCAATTGACCTTCCCTCTTGGATGGTTATAGAACCGTTCTTCCCAACACAATCAACAGCCATAGCAATAAGGTTTCCGATAGCTTCATCGCCATTGGCTGATATGGTTGCAACATGTCTTATATCTTCTTCGCTAGATATTGGTTTGGCAAGTCCTTTGAGGTTCTCAACAATTTTTTCAACTGCTCTGTCCATCCCCTTTTTCAACTCAACCGGAGAGTGACCAGCCACAAGATGCTTTTGTGACTCCTGTAGTATCGCCCTAGCTAACACAGTCGCCGTTGTCGTTCCATCGCCAGCTACAACATTTGTTTGTTCAGAGGCTTGTTTAACGATCTGTGCCCCCAGGTTTTCAAAAGGGTCTTCTAACTCTATAAATTTAGCTACTGTTACCCCATCTTTTGTGATGATGGGGTTGCCGTTATCCTTTAAAATAACATTCTTTCCTCGTGGGCCAAGGGTTGATGCTACATTGTCTGCCAATATGTTCACCCCCTTCAATATCTTATCTTTTAAAGACGGGCCATTATCGTATTTTCTCATCAAATCCTCCGAATATTTATTCCTTAATATCTTCTTTTATCTCTTGCAGCATCTTTGGAATGTCCAGCCCAGCTGGATCTGTCTTGTTATGCGATACATGATAGTGTCCTATTACACCAGAAAACTTATTCCTAATAACATCATAGGACACTGTATTCACCAGTTTCCCATCGTCAAGCGGGCACTCAAGAGGAATATCATATGCTTGGTGTAGTGCCTTTGTTAGCGCTTTCAGTGCGGCAATCTGTACGGGGTAAAAGCCCATAAATGGTTTGAGTTTCTTTTTGTGTATTACAGCACCTTTCACAATCGGCCTTGGTGGATCATAGTGTGATTTGTATTTCAAATTACAAGCATTACTTATCTCAACACCAACACTTCGTGAGTTAACCCCTTTTGCATGCCAAGCAACATGTTGAGTGTCCAATAGTTGATATATTGTACCGTCATTGTCTATACAAAAATGGACAGACAATCCCCTATTTTCCAATATTTCGGCACAAGATTTAGTATCCAAACAGCCATCCCAATGCACTGTAAAAAGTTTTGGTTTCCTTCTCTTTGATGGATTCATTGTCTTGTAGTTTGTCTCAGGAGTCGTGATCCCTCCTGGATCATCAAATGTGTGTACCTTGTCCCATTCTATAGGGAAGTATTCGTGATTACATATTATGTTTTTAATTGTTGTTGTGGAAACAGAGAAAGTGGTTTCCTCCCCTTCCTCGATTTCTGGTAGTTCTTGTTTTTCCTTTGCGGAAACACCGAGAAGGTTTACCAGCAGTTCAAACAATTTTGTCAGCAATTCCATATTTTACAGCCTCCTCAGCTGATAAGTAGATATTAGTCTTTTGTTTGAGCATAGAATTTAATTGTCTTCTTGACATACTTGTTTCTTCCACCAAACACTCAATACATCTTTCTTGTGTCCACCTCATCTCCTCAACTTCGTTTTCAACATTGTGTATGGAGCCGTGGCTTCCGCCAAGAACACTGTGTATCATAACTCTACAATTCTTCCCTATTCTTCTATGTCCTTTTTCGCCTGCTGCCAGCAGCAACACCCCAGCAGACATAACTTTACCTATCCCGACCGTGTATATGGGAGAATCAACCATCCTCATTGTGTCGTAGATAGAAAACATATCACTTGCGGATCCACCATAGGTTGATATAAATAATTCAATGGGTTGACAATATGTTCTCTCTGTTACTTCTCCTTCTTCCTCTATTGTGAAAGTCCGTGTTCCAAGAGCATCTAAGGAAAGCACTCCATTGATAACCTCCATCGCTCTTTCTTCTTCTAAATCTCCATACAGAGTTACCATCCTAGGCTCTATAGGAGCGTCACATTCTATAGATACCTCCTCTTCTTCTACTTCTGTCTCTTCCTTTTTCTTCTTAGTCATCGCGTAATCCTCTCTGGGCAAGTTCGTCTGTTGTGTCCTTTGTCGCCGCACTTAGAACATACTCTTCCTCCCGACATTGTAGCTGGAATAGTTTTTACCTTTTTGTTGCTCTTATATCTTTTGATCTTCTCTACTTTTCCGTTTTCCTTTTCTTCGAAAAGATCATATGGAAAGCTCCTAGCCCACTTTACCCAATCATAGTTAGACTCAAAACTTTTCCTAAACAGAAGAACAGCTAGTCCCTTTGCATTGTGGCCATGGGCATATTTGTGCCATCCCGACATAACTTCTAGAAGTGCCTTGATCTGCTTCCTGTCTATGCCACTTAGCTGAATATTGTATGTTATTGAGTTTGAATTCTTTTCTGACTTAACTTTCCAACAAGTGCTATTGAGCATGTTACCGTCCCTTCTTCTTGAAAACCAACATTCTTCACCACCCTAGCACACATCGTCCCCCTTGTCAAGAGGTATGCTAAAAAGAAAATAAGCCACCAAATGGTGGCTTACTTCTTCCAAAATATATAAAGTATATTTTATTTCTCCAAGAGGATTCTTGCAGCTACTCGCTTGGCAATCTCAGAGACAAGATCATCAGTGGACTTTTTCTCTTCCAAATCCTTCTCCTCTTCCAAGTCTTCCTTCTCTTCATCTAGATCCTTTTTCTCTTCTAGATCCTTCTCTTTACCTTCTAATGCCATAGCATCTTCTTCTTCTCCGCCAAGATCGTCAGCAGGGAGTGGTAATTCTTCGTCAGCAAGCTCATCCTCTACTTCTGCCTCTGCTTCTTCGGCTCCTGCACCAGCGGCTCTCAATTTATCTGCTAAATCAATCAACACTTGTGCGTCTTCGTCAGATAACATAACTTCATCACCAGCAGCTTCCTCTTCGGGCTCTGCCTCTACCTCAACATCAGCTTCTAAGTCAACCTCTCCTTCCTCTGGGGCCAAATCTGCCTCCAAATCGTCTTCATATACAGGCGCCTCTTCTAGCTTCTCTTCCTCGATTTCGTTCTCCTCTCCTAACTCTTCTTTGGAGTCAAAAAAGTTCTCACTAAGTGGCCCAATCTCTGCCAACTTCATAAACCTTCTAATGGTTCCCTCTTCTAACAGTCCCTTCTTTTTTTCTTTTAAACCTCTTAAGGTCTTCTTTTGTTTTCTCTTCTGTGTCATTTGCAATTCCTCCTAAAGAATAGATTTAACCTCTCTTACGAAAGATACACCATTAAGTAGTATGTTGTCTAAACAAAAGCATCTCAAAGATCGGGGTTTTCTTGCTCCAATATATCAAATATATCTTCTATTTCGTCATCAGAGAGGGAAAACTTATCACTAATCTTCTTTTCAAGATTCTTTTCTTTTTGTATTATTTTTCTCAGCCTATTGGATTGAGACTTATGTTTGTCCTTATGCTTCTGAACAAAGTTGTATATGTTCTCCTCTTCATCGAGATATGCCCTGACTATCTCTCTAAAGAAACCATTCCTAGTTATGCCATCATATTTTAGTTTTATTAGGAACTTTGCATATATCTGATCGTCATCAGCAAAAACAACATTCTTCTTCATTTTGCCGCCTTAAAATATAAGTTCGTCTACCAACCCATACTCTAGACAAGTGTCGGCGTCAAACCACAAATCATGTTTAAGTATGTCGTTAAGCTTCTTCTTTGGTATCGTTGTGTGTTCCACATAAATTTCTTTGATTGTGTCCATCAATATTTCACAATTTTTCATATCATCTTTTAGTTCTTCAAACTTGCCCCAAAAGCCAGAAGATAATTGGTGTATCAACATGAACGCGTTCTTTCTCATATATCTCTTCTCCGCCACAACACTCATTATCGTAGCAGCGGATGCGGCACACCCCTCAACAATAGTGTGGATTGGCACCCTTGAGGAAGCGATATAGTCCACGGAAGACAGCCCAGCAAAAACACTTCCACCATATGAATTAATATGAAGATTGATCGGTGGTGGAGCAATGCCATAATTATTGGCTGTGTTCGTCATGCTGTCAGCAAGAGTCTGAAGGCTCTTATTCAGTGCCAAACAATCTGGCCTTGTCACCTCTGAATAAAAATACACTCTATTGTTTGAGGTGTGAACCTGATTTTCATTGTTATCGTTACTGTCTAACACTGATGTATCCGTCGTATTCCCCCAGTATCTATCTTGCTTAATAATTGTTTTCATTTTATTCCCTTCGTTGTATTTAAACGTGTATGCTGCTCTCTGCTTGGCCAGCAACGGTTTGTACTATAAATTCTGCCTTGTCTCTTAAATCACATAGATTACGAGCACCACTATAAGAGAAGCCGCTCCTAATACCTGTTTCAATTTCTCTCAAAACATCCTTAACACTCCCTCGTGCCGGGACTAAGGTTGATACCCCTTCCAAAGAAGATGTTTCCCCTTTCCAATCTACTTGGGCTTCCTTAGATGCCATACCACGATATCTTTTAAACTTTTCTCCACTCTCAGAAGTAATTATCTTTCCTGGTGTCTCTTTGGTTCCCGACAACAAAGAACCACACATTACAAAGTCTGCCCCAGCGGCGAGGAGCTTCACAATATCACCACTATTCTTAACACCGCCATCTACAATCAACTTTGTGTCGCAGGTTGACTTAGCACACTCCATAACAGCATGTAAATTTGGAACACCGTGGCCTGTCTGTATTCTCGTGCTACAAATAGAACCACCACCAATGCCAACCCTCACACTGTCCGCGCCCCAGTTGGATAAATCTTCGAACCCTTGAAATGTTGCAACATTGCCTGCCATAATGTGTGTGTTGTTCTTTACGCCCGCTTTTATCAGATTGCTTAGTGCCTCCTTCATCAAGATGTGGTGCCCATGGGCAACATCCAAACATATTAAATCAACCAAGCCACACAGTTCCATAGCTCTTTCTAGATAATCACCAGTCACTCCGATAGCAGCACCAACAAATGTATTCTTCCTCTTTGATTTATCTTCCCACTTTATACTCTCAGCTATCCTGACCTGTTCTTCTATCTTGTTGTACCTGTGTAAGATTCCAAAGCCACCACATTGGTCCATCGCAACAAGCATTTCCTTTTCCGTTACTGTGTCCATTGGAGAAGAGATGAGCGGTAAATCAAAAGTGTGAGCACCAGATAATCGACTCGTGATATCAATATCTTTTCTGCTCTCTATCTCGCTATATTTTGGCACCAAGAGAGTGTCTTTTGTGGTGATCGCCTCAACTATTTTGTTACTTTTTTTCATTAGCTAATCCTTCTTGCAGATCCTTAATAAAGCTTTGCGCTCTTTCCCAACAGTCTGGACAATATAAATTAACTTTCTTTTCTTCTTCTCTTACTGCGACAAACCAACTTTGAACTTGCTTCTTGTCCTTCTTGTCAAAGTCCTTATCGCATATCATACAATTCTCTGGTATCATATCAAACAAGCCTAGCTTCTCATCAATATCTTGTTCTGATTCCTTTTTCTTATCTTTAAAAGTTTTCTTATTCTTAATAGCTTTTGCCATATTACCTCTCCATAGTAAAACAGTGGCAGGAGCCACTATTATTATTTCCCTTATCGAATATCACAACGGCAGAAGGGAAAGGAGCACCAGCCTTAGCACCCCCAAATTTAAGTCTACCTCTAATAAAGTGTATCTTGTCTGCTTTCATACAGTACTCGTGCCAATACAATGTATCAGTTCTTGCCGGTATAAGCATTACAACTTTAGTATATGGCTTCTTGCTCTCCAGATAAGACTTCTTGATCCAATGTTTGATAGATGTTCCATATGGTGGATTAACAAAAGCAGAAACTGGTCTATCAGCAGTGGCGCCCTCTGACCAGTCCTTCTCTAACCCATTGTCAGATTCTGTATAATAATTGTTACACTTAGCAGTGTCTACAGATGCACAAGGATCCAAGTTAAATTTATGTATACCATTTAGTTTATCAAAAAATGCTTGAGGAGTTTCCCAATCCATCTTATCGCTACTAAACAATACTTCCATGTCACTCTTGTGCATCTGTAAACCCCTTTCTAAATGTCTTTAGTTTTCTTGTAGAGATCGATAAAGTCTTGTAGCTGCTCTAGGTCAACTTCACTCTTCATCAGCCGTAATGCCTTAACGGCAATACTAATCTCTTCCTTATCTAGCCAGCCATTCTCAATGTAGTTGGCCTTCATGTCCCTCTTCTGTTCCTTGTACGGCTCCATAGCATCTTCTAATGCCACTAAAGACTTTATATAGTCTGTGATCCGTTCTTCTTTTGTCTTTCCACCTTCGTCTGTCGGTGGTGTAACTACTTTTAAATTACTCATAGCTTATCTCCTTTTACTTTTCACCTTCGTGATCAAAATACATGTCTGCATATTGTAAATTTAACTGACGAGGGTTTTTCTTATCAGTGCTGCCTAAAGCTCCATCCTTTCTATCGCTCATGGCAATAGGATAATAGCCGTACAGATCATCTTCATTCTTTTCGAACGCCTTAAAGTGAACAACTGGATACATTACCACTTGTGCAATTTTGTCGCCCGAATGCAACACCTGTGTTTCTCTTCCTACATTGTGCAAGTTTACGAAAACTTCTCCGTCGTAACCAGGGTCAATGATGCAAGCACCCACAAGCAAGCTTCGCTTAGAAGCATTACCTGAGCGATTCTTTACTTCTAAACAATAACCATGGGGTATACCAAACTTGTACCCTGTTTGAAACAGCTTACTCTGGCCAGGCTTTAGAACAATTTCTTGTCTATCAACTGGGTTAAAGAATAGATCTAATCCAGCATCACTTGGGTTAGACCTAGTTGGGGGTACAACATCACCTCTTACTCTACAGTATTCTAGTATCATATTATTCCTCTGGAGAGTAGAAAGGAGATGGCAGTGGGATCACACTCACCCTGTCTCCCTCAATGTTAACATTGAATTTTGTCTCTTTGTATGATCTCAAATCACCATCATAGTCGATCACAACAAAGTCGTCTTCTCTCCCATCTGGGTCTCTCACAAGTTCAAACTTGATCATTTTCTTCCTCCTTATCGTTCAAAGTTAATTAACTGATCGGGAAAGTAAATCACTTCAGTGTATACACACCCCCCGTCAGTGCCAGCATCAGTATCTAGTACACCACCATCGATATCCCCACATCTCGTTCTATCATCTTCAACACAGGCTGTCAAGCCTAAAACTGCTGCAACTATAATTTTCTTCATACTTCTTTACTCCTATTTTTGGTACATGCTTTGCTTCTTTATATCTTTTGTCCTGGGTTTTGTATTAACTTCTTTGAAGTTCTTAGAGGTTTTCCCTTCTTCTGTGTCGCAATATGTAAGAACATATTTTGGCAACATATCATTAGGCCCCAGAGATAACCGCTGGCGAACTAAGCTTTCCGCGACGGGCCACTCTTCTGTAGAAAGACTTTCTTTTAGATTCCCCAAATCCCAAATAAAGCTTGAGTATCGATATCCTAACTTCTCCACCTGGGATGCATAGTTGCTGTAATATCCCTTTCGAAGAGAATCGGCAAACTCATTTCTGTTTCCACTTTTATAAGATTCGTAGGCGGCTGCATTTCGGACATGCACTTCGTTTGGCTCCAGCCCAAGTTCTTCTAGAACTTTGTATATTGGCTCATCTTTGGACAAGCTCTTACCTTTTCCAAACTTCATATGCAGTTCATATTCGGAGAAATTAATGTTAAATTTATCAGGAATAGCCGCCAAGTGTGTCTCGTATCTCGTTGTTGATGTTTCCTTCTTGGTCAAAGTAATTGTAGGGCCTCTATATGTGCTATTGTGCTCAGAGGCCATATAGGGTTTATCTAGCTTACAGCGTTCAACATATTTCTCACACACACTCTTATTGGTGTAAAGCATAGGCGGGGTCGGTGAGTACCCGCAAGCACGACCAACAAGACTTTGTGTCGCACTCGGCTCTGTTGTTGCTTCGGTCCTTGGATCTATACCCCACAACCAAGGGCCTTTGTCGATTGTCACACCCATACCGAACTTGCCGTTAGTGCAACTAAAAACCGTGTGATATACATTAGGGTCTTGGATAATTTGAAAAAACTTATTACCTTCGGCAAACTTTGGGTCAAACATGTCGCCAAAAAAGCCGTCGCCGCCTTCATTCACGAAAAGGAAAGGAATCGATGATGATGCAGACTTGGGCTTTTCCAAATTTCTTATATTACGGCCATAATATGGCCACAAGATCATCAACTTTTTGTTTGTCTTTTTCGCCTCTTCGTATTTGCTCTCTAACAAAAAATAAGAGTCAGTGAGGTTCAGAGTATCTATTCTAACGAAGGCAAACCCCTCGTCTACACGAGATTCAATGTTATCCATAATTGACTCTATTTGCTTCTTGTTTCCTACTTTGAGTATACCAAGTGTCCCTGCGTCTCCTCTTCGTTTACCGGCTGCAATTTCTTTTGGCCAAAACTCATTAATAAATTTTTCACAAAAATCCTCAGTATTTTTAATGTTTGGCAAACCAGATTCAGGAAAATCTTTGATATTCCCAGAGCTAATAAGCTCTTCCACCCCTTTATACCCTTCGCCACATTCGAGTTCAATAAGAACCCTGCTACATCCCTTGTAAAACTGGCTTTCAAGGTGCAAAAGTTCATCGCATTCGGTCGCACTAGTGGTTAGAACAGTGGTAGAGGCCCCCTGTTCCCAATCTTCCGGGTGGTTCTTTGGATCAATCATAAAAGTACTATAATACTCCCCATAGATCTTACCTCCTTTTCTGGCTGACCAGTGGCTCTCGTCGTTGATTACAGTAAATTTAATCTCCTCATCAAAATTAATGCGACCATCATCCGAAATACTGTAATGTGTTCCTTCTTCGAGCTTGGTTCGTGTCTTGAGCCAAAACTTAAAACCTTGAATGTGTTTGTGAGCAGAAACAGTGGAGCCCTTTAGGGACATGCAAATTTCTGGTCCAACCCTGGAAACAAGTTGTGCATGCAGGGAATTATCTGCTGAAGGGTTAATAATTGTTGAAACAGCTGCGTCACCATAGATCTCCTTGGACAATTTCAAAAAGGCCCTAATGGCTGCTGTTTTGCCGGCCTGCAAGCGACCGAACACATGCATATGTATAGAATTCTTCGGGTATCGTATTTTTCCAATGTACGGATCATATACACCGAAAATAATAGCACATATAGCAAAAGATCGTGCTTCCTCGGTACACCCTTCTAAGATCTTTTGCACGGCTTCACCTTTAAGCTCTAGCGCGAGTGCCTTGAGGCCAGGAAGATTACCAATAATTCCTAAAAGCCCCTCTTTTGTGCTTTTCGTAGTTTTAATCCTCGTAGGCACCGAGTCGTCGATGATGTTGCCCTCAGTATCGTTAACCGATAGAGAGGTCGAGGGAACCAACTCTAATGGCTTTGGGTCGCCATCTTGTAGCTTGTTACCAATACTGGTTATGTTAGACATAGTAATATCTTCCCGATGATCTTCTAAAAGATCTTTTTTTTTCTTATGATTTGACACCCTAACACATTCTTGTTCTGATGTCAAGCTCTCTTTTAAATTATCTTCTTTCTTTTTCAGCTTGCCCTCGCTAATAAGCCCGGCAAGCTCTGAGACACTTCCTTTGTGGATCACCGCTTGGGGGCACGCCAGGAGTATCGCACTCAATGATGCATTAAACTGCATGCTATGATACCCTGCTGATCTTTTCTTGCCAGAGCCCTTCATCTGCAATGTTATGGGGCCAAGATGCAAACCAGAACATGCACCATTATAATAATTTGGTTGCCAGTCATTCTCGCAAATACTCTGAATAAGTTTATCTATGTTAAAGGCAACAATGTGCTCTACTTTTCCTTTTCCGGCCACTGATGAGTTACACCATAACTGGAATTCAGCTCCCGGAAGTGTTGTAACTCCCTTTTTGATAACAGTCTTAACAGTTTCTTTCTTTACCTCAGAATCGTTGAAGTAGTCCAAAAAAGCTTCTCGGTATTTTAACGGTATTGAGTCCCAAAGAGCACGGTCTCTTCTTCGTTCGCTTTCGAAATCTAACAGGTCATAATCGATACCAAGCCCACGACAATCATCTTCGAGGTTGCCTCCGAAAAACAGATTACAACATTCTTTTACATCTTTTGAGACTTCTTTAATTGTATTTAGTTGTGCAAGGAGGTTTCTTCTGTTGATGACCTGAATCTGAATGCTGGTGGTAAGTTTCGCTGGATTCTTGACGCTGATGCCAATTGGTGTATCCATTTTCGGACTTGATACCTCAATATCGCTTTTGTTTTTCGTCCGTCTGCACGAAGAGACAGCACTTTCAACTAGTTGTTCCGCATGTGTTGCAGTTACCTCATAGGGTGCCTCATTAATGGCTTCAGCAACTTGCTCTTCAAAAAGGTATCCCTCGGAGCGACCTTTCTCGCCAGCGACGGAAAGATCGTTTATCAAGTTTTCTTTTATCATAAAAGTTATACCCTTTGTGGAATATTGTCCACAATAGCCTTCGCCATTTTGGGCGGAAAGCATTCACCTAGAACCCTTCTTAAGAAGTTCTCTGTTTCCTTCGTGTGTTGTAAGTGATCTACCCAATCTTCGGGCAAACCCACTATAGCACACAATTCTTTTATTGTCAACACCCTTGCATCAGAAAAAGTACCATCACCATTGTCCCTGCCAGGATGCACATTGTTTTGGCTATTGATGCTTCCGTTCATCATCGTTACTGTTGGTGCTGGCTTGTCCCAGTCCATCCTCTTATATGTTGAGCGAAAACCCTTAATTTTTCTATACACCGGCTCTTCTACTTCCCCTACTTTAAAGTATTCAACCGTGCAGGGGCACCAGAGTTCGTTGTCGTAGGCTGTCTGCCCTGTGGGAGTATGCTGCATCCACTTTATATGTCTATAAGATGGTTTTTTGTGCAACATAGAGTGCCATTTAACCTCAGAATCTTCACCACACTCCAATGAAGGAAATGTTCCAATAGCATCTCTCACAGTGATTTTATTTAAACTTGGATCGGGATGAACCCACTGTGGAAGGTCGCGACGAGACATCAGAGTTATAAGCCTCTTTCTGTGGTGAGGGGTTTCGTAATTTGCAGCATCAAGCACCTCATAGACGACTTTATATTCTTTTCCCAGTTGGGATTCAATATATGGCATGATATTCGTTTTTTCATCGTTATCATCCAAAATAAATGTCTTCTCGCTGGCCATACCTGACACATTTTCAACAATAGCATACTTTGGTTTAAGTTCCTTGATTGCATTCACAGCTTGCTTGATTAAACTGTTTCGTGGATCCTCTTTGTTTGCTCGCAAAGCATGAGCTATACTCATCCCCTGGCATGGAGGCGTTGCTAAAATGAAATCAACACCAACGGATTTGCTTTTCAAGATGATCTCATCAAAAACGTCAGAGTCTGAAATGTCCCCACAAATCATTTCTGTTTGGGGGTGCATTTCAGAATAGAACTCTGCCCTATCGGGGAGAAACTCATTGGCAACGACTACATCTATACCACACTGATCAAAATATGTTTCTCCGATGCCGACATTGGCAAACAAAGATAAGCATTTGAATCTCTTTTTTTTGAAACTGTGACCCACACTTCCTCCAATCTATAAATTTGAAAAATTGGTCTTAAAAAAATCTTTGAACTTTTCTTATATGAGAAGTGAAAAAGATATAGATGTTCTTAGTAAAAAGGTTAACAGACTGTCTTAACAATCCTGCAACACACTGTATATGGATCACAGTTTGCTGCTGGCCTTCGGTCTTCTAAATATCCCTTTTCGTCTCTCGCTACTTGCCATGGAATTCTAACTGATGCTCCTCTATCAGATACACCAGACTTGAATTCAGTAATGGGACAAGTCTCATGAAGTCCAGTCAGCCTAGCATCGTTTTTGTTGCCATATACTGAGATGTGTTCGCTGTGCTTTTCACTCATTTTGTCAATAGCTTCTGATATCGCAAAAAGCCCACCGGGTTCCCTCATCTCCTTAGTTGAAAAGTTGGTATGACACCCAGCACCGTTCCAGTCTCCAGCAATTGGCTTCGGATCTAAACTAACAGTTAAACCATAAGAAGCACAAATCTTTTCCATAAGCCATCGAGCAACCCAAATATCATCTGATACCTTAAGTGGATCTACTGCTCCAACTTGGTACTCCCATTGTCCAAGCATCACTTCTG
>Ga0233413_10000329_pt1 | contig 23504 bp, 33 predicted proteins | sample Na_anoxic_6_MG_FD_189019 | JGI IMG/M metagenome (GOLD analysis project Ga0233413, IMG submission 189019) | Seawater microbial communities from Saanich Inlet, British Columbia, Canada - Na_anoxic_6_MG | ecosystem: Environmental > Aquatic > Marine > Inlet | place: Canada: British Columbia...
CAGATAATGCCACCCTTCAAACAATGGTATTGAATATTTCGGGGCGATAATGAGTACCTCGCTGAAACTAAGCACTTTAATACCCCTCTCACTTCAGCTAGTCTGTCATGAGGGAGCTACATTTTATGTTCAAGCGATATTAAAAGATAATCTAGGAGTGCAATATGGCTCCGCTATTAATTTAACCGATTTCGGCGATGGGCTATTTTTTGATGGAAGCGTGGCCATGCCAAATAAAAACGCCTTAAATGTACAATACACAGTTTTTACAGATTCAGGATATACCACAGAATCCGATGAGTACTGCGGACCTTATGGCGATTTATTCACATTAGATGAAGGTGCGGCGGGGGGCGTCGTAATCCCAACTACAGAATCTATATTTGTAACTATCGAAGATACTGATGATTTTGAGGTTACTTTGTCAGACCCTCCTTCTTTAGATATCATTTTACAAGATAATAGCGAAATCACAATTGAGATCGAAGAAGAAGACGCTCCTTTTGAAGTCATATTATTTGATAATGATGTAATTGATATACTTTTAGATGAAGCATAGGAGATAGAATATGAGTAACACAAATACAATTGAAATAAATCAGGGAGAAGATAAGACCATCTCTTTACGAGTTAGAGACTCAGTAAATGATCCTGTCGATCTCACAACTTTAACTGCGGCCATTGCAACTTTTACGGGAACTTCGGGGAATGTAACAGTCTCTTTAGGATCAGGTATAACTGTCGTTAGTGCCGTCTTAGGTAAACTCTCTATAGTTTTAACAGAGGTCGAAACTGCGGCTTTAAAAGTAGGGAATAACCAAGACTTTTGCCTTGATTTAATATTTGGTACAGACACAAAGAAAAAGAAGATCCCAAGAGCTATTAACGTAATCGCTTGCTAATAAGAGGTTAATGTGGTCTTAGATCTATCGGCGAGAGCTAAAAACCTTTTAAGTCAAAACAATGTCAAGGGACAAATTATCCTTGAGATAGACGGCTTCGAAGATACTGCAATATTTGGGGCCGTACCTGTAGAGAAATTCGCTAGAATTGGCGAAGATGATCTCACAATCGGAGAGTTCTTTATTGGGGGAGTAGTAGAAAATAAACTCTCTCGCGCCTACATCTCCCTGAAAGGTACAACAACCAAGGTAAGTCAACAGATCATACCAGACCAAGGCGGGACCGGGTCAATTCAAAAAATGAATATAAACCTAATCGACAAAAACGGAGAATTAGCTAATCTTTTTTCTCCGGGGATTATTGTGCCGGACCTCCACGGGGTTAAGGCCAGAGTATATCTAGGATTCCAAAACGGATCTCATCCCGAAGATTCTGTATTGGTACTTTCTGGTGTTATAAAGCAGACACAATTTGGGGCGGGCTATGTAAAAATAGCTATTGCTCATCCCGAAGAACTTAAGAGGCAAGAATTATTCACAGCTCTAGAAGCGACCTTTAACCAATTTGGAACCGTCGCCTCAAAACTTTCAATTACAATTAATGCTGTCGAAACTTCTTTGGTTTTAAATGATGCTTCCGCTTTTCAAGATACAATCGCAGGTTTTAATCTCCATGTAAAAATTGGAAGTGAAGTAATTGGGTACGCCTCGAAGACAGGTAATACCTTAAACGGATTAGTTAGAGGGGCATTAGGAACAACTGCGAGTACGCATGTAGCAACGAGTGATGTCTTAACAGAATATCAACTCGACTCGACATCCACTACTATTCCTTTGAAGACTACAAATCTAATGTTAACTCCCGAAGATATTTTAAGAACTTTCGTCATTATGGACGACGAGGTTATAGAGTATACAGGGATTTCAAATAATATGCTTACTGGATGTACCAGAGGCTCTGAAGGTACTATAGCAGATGTACATGATATTGATGCAGAAGTATCTACTTATTATTTTTTAGAAGAAGAAACAATACCTCTTGCGAAAAAACTTTTGTTTTCAGGACCTGATCAATTCTTTGTAGAAGACTTGCCGCTCTCTGATTTCGTTAGGCTTTCGCCTACCTCAACGGTAGCAGATGCGATAGTTTTTAATCATCCCGATATTAAAGCTCGTTATGGACTTACAATCGGCGACAAGGTCACTACGACCGGGGCGACCGAAGTAGCAAATAATATTGCCGAGGGGGTCATAACAGGATTCGGGGAATCGGAAGGGAAATCTTATATAATCATTGGCGGTGCTGCGCTTGTTGATGAGTCCGATACGGGAGCTGTAATATCACTTGAATCCCAATATCGCACTATGACTCAAGTCAGGACCGGATGTAACCTCTCCCCAGAACAAGTTGACGTAGATCACTTTGATTTTTGGGAAGACCTTTTTGGAACTACTTTTCCCCTTTATAGGTTTAAGTTAACAGAAAGTTTAACTGCAAAGGAATTTCTAGATACTCAAATTTTTCATCCTGCAGCCCTATACAGCGTCCCCCGTAAAGGGCGAATCTCGTTGCAATTCTCGCTACCTCCTCTCGCGCTTGAAGACGTTGTCAGGCTCGATATCACAAATGTGATGAACCCAGAGAAGTTAAAAATTGAAAGATCTGTAAACGAATATTTCTATAATGCGATTGAATACTCTGTAGACTATGACCCAATAGAAGATAAATATTTCAGAAGGGATATAAGAATTTCTCAAGACTCTCTTGATCGGATTAAAGTGGGCCTTAAAAAACTAGTCATCCCGGCAGACGGATTAAGAACAGAGATAGATAGTGACACTGTCATTACATCTTTGTCTAAACGGCTGTTGGATCGCTACCGTTTTGGTGTCGAAAGAATCGTAGGTGTAAAAGTAAATTATAAAACAGGTATGCCTTTAGAAGTATCCGACGCTGTAGTTGTAGACGGTAAAAGTTTAAAGCTAGTTGATACTTCAAGAGGAGACCGGGAGTTTAAATCACGACTTTTCGAAGTTATAAATAAATCTTGGGACTATGCTAAAGGTACAGTTAGTTTAGAATTACTGGATACCTCTTTTAATCTCGCTGCTAGAATTGGAGTTATGGGTCCCTCAAGTTGGATCGGTAGTGGTTCGTCTACTACAGAAATAAGAGTAAAGAGATCTTTCGCTACGACCGAAAGCGAACTAGAAGTATCCAAATGGGTCCCTTATGTTGGAGAAAAGATTCAAATCCGAGCGGATGATTATTCTTTCGCAGAAGAAGTTGAGATCATAGAGATCGCGACCAACCGAAATGATACATTAATAGTCAGCCCCGCTTTATCAGTTAGTCCTCCTGAAGATTACGTTGTTGACATGCCTGATTATGGATCTGGGGACTCAAATGAGAAGGCCTTATGGAAGAATATACATTGTTATGTTAGTCCTGTTGTGGACGTCGTGACGGGCATAGACGAGTTTAGTTTTACTGTAGCCCCGGGAGATATCAGTAAATTTTTTATAGATGGAGAGATTCGAGTCCACGATCCGACCTTCGATATCCGTAACAGTGTGCGTCAAACCATAACAAATATTGTAGGTAATACCATAACAGTTGAGAAATCTCTAGGGTTTACGCCTGTAGCGGGGGATGAGTGCCGACCTATAGGCTTTTCAAATGACCACGGATCAGCTTATAATTATCTCTAAAAGGAAAAGATATGCCAGATATAACCCCAAAGCGCGATAATATTGTCGAACAGGAAGTTGATTTCAAATCAGGTATCGCCGAGCGAACATGGTTCAAAATTGGCGCGGCTACTAACTTCATTAACGACCGACAAAATCAAATCCATTCATTTAATTATAATGGCCTCACCAGATTATTCACTAGTATCGTCGGAGCCGACGGGGTTTTCCCATGCCTATTCGATATGGAGATTGTCGGTCTTTCTATTTTCCAAAGAAGAAGTGGAACGAGTTCGAGTACGATAATTGAAATGGAATGGTACGATGCTCCGGGGTCTAATCAAGGTTCCATATATTCAACTAAACCCCAATTAAGTTCTGTTGTGGTAGATAACAGTTATATGATTTTTAATGCGATAACCGATACATCTACAGAAATAGGGGCCGGGTTTACTGCTCCTGTTTTTGCTAAAAAACAATTCAACGCCGGAGATGTTATTAACTGTATTGTTGAACAAGCAATGCCCGACTCCGAAGATTTAATGATAATGATTCATCATAGGCCTAGATAATGGCGACGGCTCACAGTAACTTTATTCGTTTTTTTAGCATAAATCTTTCGGCTATAGCGTTAGGCGAAGGATATGTTTCAAGCACCGGGACAACTAATAATCCTTGGTACACCGTTCCCCCCGGAAAGGTGGCTTTAATATGGGTCGTCATTACTTTTACTGGAGAAGTAAGAATCACTTCGCCTCTGGGAGCAAGTGGCGCGCAAACTCAAACGGGCGACTATTACAGTTTTATTCCACCGCTGATTTTTAATCCTGTAATTCCATCTAATGGAAAATGGGTCGTCATGGGCGAAGGTGACAGAATTTACAGAAATAGTAACAATGCGGTCGGATGGTTTGATTCAATAATATATATAAAAGAATTTGCAAGTGGACTATAGGAGAAAATTTTATGAGTACAGTTAGAGAAGGCGCGGTAAAAGTTTTAAGATTATATAAATATGGTTGGACGGGAAACGCGGGGACGGCCGAAGGTTTTGTTAATGACTCAACTTTTCAAACGGTTCAGAATCCGTTTTATATAGTTCCCCCCGGTAAAGTTGCACTGGTCTATGTATTAAAATATTACGACAATCACCCTATCCAAACTGGCGGACAAATTTTTATAGGTGGTAAACAAACAGATTTAAGCGGTGGAGCTGTAGCAAGTTCTAAGGCAATTACATCTATAGCCGGGTTTAATTCTATTGCCCCGGGCGAAGATCCGCCGAAATATTGGGTACTAACAGAAGGTGAAAGGGTTTTTAGAATAAGTAGCTTAGCGTGGACTTCAAGCATTTTTTCGCTTCTAGTTTTTGAATATAATAGCCCGAGTTAATTATGGATATACAAGATAAAAACCCATTTACTTTTATTGACGATGCTATAAGCGTTTCTAGAATTATTCCTAATCAGCTTTATACTTGCCCGGCCAATACTATCGCGATCGTTTACGCTCAAACTTTCGATATTGCTTTTCCCGAAAATGAAGATGCGGAATATACCTTAGAGGCCGGGGATTCTATAGGGAATGATTTATATTTTTATTATGTCAGAGAGTATAAAATTTTAACTTTATTAAATTTATAAAAAAGGAGTGCTTGTGCTATTAAAAACTCTGTTAGCTATAATGGCCACTCAATATTTAAACACGCCTTATAAATGGGGAGGAAATAACTACGATGGGCTCGATTGTTCAGGATTGATAATTAGGACACTCAGGGATATTGGCCAGAACGTGCCAGATATGAGTGCCCAATCTATTTACCATTGGGCCGCAGATAGGAAAGACTCTCAGTCTTGCGAACCCGGAGAAGATTGTTTATTATTTTTTGGGAGTCGATTATCATCAATATCTCATGTAGCTATTGCACTCTCAGGCGGGAAGTTTATGATCGAAAGCGGAGGGGCCGGAAGAGAATCGGTTACAATGGCTCCTTCTGATCTAGCTAGAATTGATGCCAGAGTTAGGATTAAACCGATTTCAAATAGAAAGGATCTGATCGCGTCGATTAGAATTAAATATTAGGAGGACTATCATGGATGAAGAATTTAAAAAGACACTTATTGATTTAGCAGAAAAGAAGGGTCTATCAATGGGCGAAGAGGCTCTTGAAGAACTTTTAGATTTCTCGTTTGAAGTCATATCGCTTGTCGTAGAAAAATCAGAAAACAAATACGACGATATGATTTGGGGAGCAGTCAAAGGTAAAGCTAAAGAGTACCTTGCTAAAGTTATTAATAAAGTTGATGGGAACCCAGAGGATTAATGAACTTCCTATCTGTCTTACTCAAAGCTATTATCCCGGCGGTACTCCCAACTTTTCTCTCTTGGTTTGCAAAGCAATCTGGAGCTTGGGCCAAGAGTATCGTCAATTATTTTAAAGATAGAAGTGCGAGAAAATCAGTTAAAACAAAAAAAGCAGTCAGAGAGAATATTATTAAACGAATTGAAATTGCTACAGAAAAGGAAGACCATGAAGAACTTGAAAAGCTCCATGTTGCTTTACATATCGTCGATTCTACTGACTAATTGCAGCTCCAATAAAAACCTAATATTAAATAGTATCGAAAGTGAAAAACGCGAGATGTGTACAATGCTAACCTCATTCATGGTCTGCACTGACACTAGAATTACTAAGGCCCCAAAAGGCTGTTTTATGCTTAATAAATACAACCATACTTATAAATGCCCCATCCCTAGATTCCTTGGGTATCAATGTACATCAGCGGATACATATCGAAATATAGTTAATCAGATCGACGAACTAACATTACAAAACGGAATATTAAAAAGAGAGATTGATTAATCCTCAATTTCATGATTCCACTCTGTAGCCCAGTGGTAGGCTTCTCCGAGTCTGACTTCTAAAGATTCGGCGTTGTCATAGTCTCCGCGCTCAAAAGTTCTAATATAGTTCCAAAGGATGAAAACTATCTCGGCTAACATCTCGGGATCTTGCTCGACTTTTTTCTTTATTCTGTCGAGAAAAATCTCATCGAATTCTTCTTGGCTTTTAAAAAAAAGTAACTTTGCCATTAAGATAGCTCCCAATTATCACGGTAGCCCCCGAACTTACACTCGCTTCTATTGAGTCTAAAATGGATTGTCTTTGTGGTAATGAGGGCCTTTGGCACAAGATGAAATAAGCCGATTGCTCCGACAAAGATTGCATAATAATCAAAGGCGGACTGCTCATAATCTCTATTGATCGAGACTTGATAGGTTTTTTTGCCGCCATAAGGCTCCCTAGATGTTGATTTAACTTGGATGCGAAAAAGAATCCCCTCTTTTTCTATAATGAAATCATAAGGTGAATCATGAGTTATGGGTCTGCAAACTCTAAAACCGTTTTCAACGGCCCCGACAGTGAACTTCTGCTCTGCTATTTGACCCAAGACTATTCTCCCATTCATGGGAAAATTATACCTATGTTGACAACAGGTAACAACGTGGGGAGTTAGTCAAGTATTCCTATGTATGTGAGTTTTTTAGAATGGTCAATGGCCATTTCTTCATATTTAAGCCCTAAGATCATTTTCTCGTATTCGTACCAGTATGCTCTCTCGGAATGGCTATAAAATACGAACATATTTCTATCCTCTCTATAAAAAATAGTAACCATAGGCTCTTCGCTATTGTGTAATGATTTGTCTTGTTTCAACCCTCTCTCCTTTATAGGACCATCGAATCATCCCTTCAAATTCGACTTTTAAAACTTTCTCGTATGCGGGGATTGCAAAAGGGAAAAACTCATCTAGTTGTGATTCTACGAAAACCACAGCGTCTTCCCGGGTATAGAAAGCCTCATCTAGGGCTCCTGAATATGAAGGGTCATCGTCAAAGAAAAACTGAATCATCCATCTTATTTCTTGAATCTTTTTCCCCGCCATCCCTCTACTCCAATAGGGCAACCTTTTCCCCAAGTTGGAACCGTGGCCATGAGTTTTTCGAATTCTTCTACAGAACCAAAAGCCTCCGGTACTTCACAAATAATTTCATCATGAACGGTCATAATTATATGATAGCCTTCTTTTTCTACTCTTAACATACCATCGGCCATAAAATCTCTTGCAGTAGCTTGAACAATGTTTTCCGCCAGTTTTCCGCCATAAGTTCTTTGACGTTCCCATTTTTTTGTTTTAGAGTTCGTCCCCATAAATGAAACTTGTTTTTTGACTCCAAATCTAGTTGGCTCCTCTTTAATGATTGGTTCTCTATAGGCAATCTTTCTCCCATTTGGTAAACGGCAATAGAGAAACCCCCCTGTGTGCTTAAATTTAATCAGCCCCACTTCCGTAACTAATCCGGGATTCTCTACAGCCGCTATCGCAGCATCATTCAATGCGTACCAAAACTTGACCACTTTTGGGAATCGTTTTCTAAAACCATCTACTCCCATAGCTGCTTGAGCTTTTGTAACTGGGATACCCCAATCGTGGCAAGTATCATAAAATTTTATCTTCCCCATCTGGAAGCCACATCCTAAAATTGCGGCTTTTCCAAGCTGCCTTTCCATTGAATCTTTTTTGATAGCATCAATGGGTTTATTATAAATAAAGGACGCCATATCTTCATAAGCCTTTCCATGTGTTTTATAAATTTGTAATCCGGTTTTCTCGTTAGCTAACCAGAATAAAACTCTCGATTCAATTGATGCGAAGTCGGCAGCAATTAAATCTCTCCCTACAGGGGCGGTAATCATTCCGCGAAGACAGGAAGAGATCGCTCCCATAACGTCAGGATACAAATACTTAAACAACTCATAATCATTCATCTTTAAAGTATCAATGCACTCATTGACGTCTTTAATACTCCCTCTGGGGAAATTATGAGGTTGTATCAAACGACCCGACCATCTCCCTGTCGAAGCACCATGATAAAGCATAGTCCCTCTGACTCTATTATCATTGGGGTCTGTTGCGTTCAGAAAGGTTTTAAATTTTGTTGTTGAAGATTTAGAAAGCTTCTGTCTAACTTCTAAAATCTGTCGAGCTTTTCCTTTAACCCCATCCCCTCCCAATATATCGGCAACGGTCGCGGCTTGTAGATTCGGGAGATCTGTTCCAAGCCCTGACAGGTAATCTAGTATCTTTTGTCTTTGCCCCGCAGTTTGGATTTCCCCGTCAGTTAGGTCTTGCAGCTTTTTTAAAAGCACGACACTATATCTGTCAATAAAATCTAAACATATTTTTACAAGAGGTATGTCAATATAGAGTCCTCTTAGATTAATTTTCTGATCTAATAAAAATAATATTTGTTCGTTTTTTGAAAGCTCTGGCATTAATTCAGAAGCTAACTCTTCTGTCTCGGTATCTGTATGACAGTATTGGATTAACCGTACTAAATCTTGAGGGTCTTCATGCCATCCCCCTTCCGGTTCTTTTTTAGTTTTCTTTTTTGGTCTAGTCATCTTAAGCATAAGTCTGCGACCTTCCATGTCTTTCTGCACTGGAAGATGTAAAGCTAAAGCTAGGTTCTCTAGATTTCTCGGGAGCGATAAAGCCGCTGCTTTTGCTGCCGAACAAGTCCAACGATCTCTAGAAATAATTGGAGCTTGATACTTTTTAACCATCACGTTTTCCCAAATAGCTAATTCAAATTGGGAGTTATGGGCTTCAAAAGGCAAGACGCTATCTATAGCACTTTTGAGATCTTCGGGAAAACCGGGGTCAACCGAAGGGACCCAAATCCCTTTAGGCCGCCCCGGTATCCTATAAGAAAGACAGAGTACGTCGGTAGTTTCATGGAGTGAATATGTCCAACCCCCCGTCTTTTTTATATCCGCTTCACTTCTAGTTTCAAAATCTATTGTAACTTTAGAGGTCAAAATCTTCATCCCCATCATCTGAACTTGAATCTTCTCCCGCATCGACGGCGTCAAAATCGTCTTTCGCTTTCGTTTTGCCCGATAACGGCTCGCCATCTGCTAATTTTTGAATATTTGAAAGAAGAAAAGATACACCTTTATTCCCCATGGTATCATAAGGGAAAGCTAGAAGAGTAGCTCTTGCATAACATCCTGCATAGAAGTCTTCATAGTCTAAAATATCATCTCTCTGTTGGTCTACCAGACCGGGCTTTTGTTTTGAAGATGCCGTAACAAATGTAATACCCTCTTCATATCCTTCAAATTGAAGTTTCTCAGTAGCATCTCTAAATGGATTTCTTAATCCTTTAGGTCTCTTACTTTTATCGGGCCATTTGGCTTTGATCGCATCTTGCGCAGCTTTCTTCATTGCTGAGAGGTCTGCTTCGTCGTCAAACAACATTGCCATTGAAAATTTGGGATCTTGACCCTCTTCAATTGCTTTCGCCTTAAAGACGTTCGGAAACGATACTCTGAATTTTGGTGTCATTACTTTTACTAATTCTGATTTTGCCATTTTAGTTCTCCTTAAAATCGTCGGCGGCATTGAGAATTATTTCTCTGCCTTTATCACTTTCAGGGACTACTTTAAGTGAGCCCTCAACTTTATAAATATATGGTTCAAGTTCTTTTTTATCAATTAGCTTTTCAAGTTTCGCCGGAGACTTTAACTTAACGTCGAATAGTTCTTCAGAAGTTTTTGTTTCAGCAAACTTTATAACTTCGGATTCGTCTTCCCATCTTCTTGATCCCCTACCTCTAATCATCTTTAGTCCGGGCATCTTCTTCCCTTCCATGATTTCATTGAAAGCTAGATCTTCACACGACTTCAGAAAACCTCGAATCATTTTTGCAGCATTAACCACATCGACTATTTGTTCTTTTGTAAGGAGCTTTGGGTCCGCAATCTTATCTTGAAAGTCTGTCTTAGCTGCGACTTGAGCGTTATCGTGAAGCTGCGGGCACATTCCCGCTGCCGGACAAAAACCACAGTGGTCCCCTGCGAACATTGGAGGTTCTGCCCAATTCGTCATCTTTGCACTTATTACTATTTTCTTGGCCCACTCTTTTAATTCCTGAAAAGTTATTCTCCATCTTCTTATGGGTCCTTTAAAATGATAGGCCCTTGGCTGAATGATAACCATTTCGATCTCTTTAATGTCATCGCGCCATTTCTTCTTTTTATAATCATAAGAAGCCCCAATTGCATAGTAGACTAATTGAGAATTATCATCAGCATCGACAGCAATCCCTGCTCCATGTTTATAATCGTAAACTCTAAGAAGACCTTTTTTAAAAGTGCAAGCATCATTAGTTCCAAACATTCCGGGATAGAGCCAACCTAGATTGAATCTTTTCTCAACTTCTATAGTGACACCTTTATTTTCTTTTCTGATAGTATCATAATAGAGATTAACAGCTTCAATCATTTCATCGTTTACTTCAAAGCCTTTAATCTTATGACCTTTAAAGTGATCTGCTTTCTTCTTTTCTAACAAGCACATCTCCGCTAATTCATGAGCAGCGGTCCCTTCCATAGCAAAAGCAGAACCTTTACTTTTTGGGGCCTTCTTCGCCATCTCTACTGAAGCCGGACAGTGCATCCATCTATGAGAAGAGGAAGCTCCGAGAACAGAGTGAGCTAAACCATCTGTAGATTCTTTAGATATATTGTTCATTTCTTTCCCTTTTTTTGTTTTGCAAACCAAGCTATTACACATTCAGTCTGATAGATTGCGTCGTCTTCCGCATTATGATGAGTGCCTCCGCGCTCTACCATGTCAGTTATTTTATACATCCTATTTAGTGTTCTAAAACACATCACGTTCCAGAACATATAGGGAATCTTAAAACCTATTGACAAGAAAAGGGAATCTAATATTGGGACATCAAACGCCGCCCCATTACCCCAAACATTAAGACCCTTCCAAGCATTGCCCTTCTTTTTTAATATACTGGAAGTCCATGAAGTGAAGTCTATACAAAACTCTTCAACCCCAACTCTTTCATTATGCCTTCCGTTTTTTGTTAAAACTTCTGAAGCTTCTGAGCTGCCGGAGAACCACCAACGGAGAGTATCTTCAGTGACGATGCGGCCCTTATCTAACTGATCTTGTATCTTGAACTCCCAATAGTTTGTTTCAAGTATCTTGTCGTTTTCGAACAGGACCGCACCAAGAGAAACTACTGCCGTTTCTGGCAGAGTTCCTAAAGTTTCAAAGTCAATCATTAAGTGCATTATGATAACGCTCCCATAAGGGCATCAAAATTTTCTGGTTGAGCGTCTGCTATCTTCGAATACCCGTGATCTTTAAATATCTTTACTACTGCGGGCTTGCCATGCTTCTTGGCATATTTTTGAGCCTCTTTTCTGACCTCTTCGAGAGTCCACTCATCTTCACTAACCTGTGGCATATCATCTAAGCCCCCAAAATCGTCTGAAGCCTCTTCAGCTTTAAGTAGTTCGCCTAGAGAATCACATTCTCCGGCCAAGTATTTCGCCTGACCTTGCTTACCAAGTTCGCCCCAATGCTTTTTAAATAGTTTAATTTCCTTGGGTCCGGCAGGAGGGAGATCTTCGGATAAGAATACGCTCCTTGATTCAGCCTCTTCTTCTTTAGCTTCTTTCTTTGTTTCTTTCTTTTTAGTTTCTTTCTTTTTAGTTTCTTTCTTTTTAGTTTCTTTCTTTTCCACTCTCGGTTGCTCTACTTCTCCGGCTAACGCTCTTAATACTCCGCCAGTAAGTTCTAGCGATTTAGCTAGACTCAATAATAGTTCGGTTTGCTTTTCCACTCTTAGTCTCCCATTATAGTTTTGATATTCCCATCTTTCTTAAGATGGCTTCTTAAAATCTTTTCTGTTAGAGAATTCAGTAAAACTAAATACTCACAAAGACAAGAATAGTCTTGGCCTATCCGGTGGATTCGATCAAACGCTTGATCGTTATTTCCCGGAGTCCACGAAGGTTCTACGTTGATAACATAACTAGATGCTGTCAATGTAAGACCTTCATGGGCCGCACTAGAACCAAGAAAAATTCTTGTGTTTATATCAGCTTGGAAAATATCTACTAGACCCTGTCTTGATCCCTTAGGAGTAGACCCATCTATTTTTACCAAACCGAATTCTTTTAATTCTTCTTCTAAAATATCTATGCAATCTTTATGGTGCGCAAAAACTACAATCTTTTTATGTCCACCATCCAACTGTTCTCTAATATAATCCGCAGCGATTGGAGCTATCTTTTCGCCTAGCTCTCTCCTCATCTCCGATAAACCCTCGTAGCTTACTGGGATGTTCCCGCCAACGATTGCTTTATAGTCAAATTGGTTCATACTCTCTACCAATCTATCGCAATCCGGGTCCGAGTTAAGATAAGTAATTACTACATTCTTTCTCGGCAGATCTTTTAGGACGTTCTTTTTTAGTCTCCTAATCATAAAAGTGGATCTCAACCTATTAGATAAATCTTTTAAGTTAGAAGCTCCTCTAAAATCGGGGCGTCCCGCAGAATCATAATGTCCCCCACAATATTTAAAGCCGTAGGTTTCTTCGCTCATTAGTGTGTCGCCTTTCATCAGAGCGACCGGACAGAGAGCTGTTATGATCCCATATAATTCAATTGGCCTATTTGGTGAAGGGGTCCCAGTTAAAGCTAAAACATGTCTAACTTTTTTAAGAACTCCCTTTACTTTCCCTCCGCCAAAGACTGCTTTTGTTCTTTTAGCTTTTGGGTTTTTAAGTTTATGGGCCTCATCAACTATTAAATAATAAAAACTTTTTCGACTAAACTTGTCAAATAAAATTTTGTTTGAAAACAAATTAAATGAGATAATGTAACAATCTACATCGCTTAACTCGTCGCGTCCCGTATTAATTAATTGATAGGATAATTTTTTCATACTCCATCTTTCAAAATGTACTTTCCAATTCATCATTAAAGAGGCAGGGCAAATGATCAAAATTGGGAATCCCGGTCTTAAATTTGTCACGCCGATAGCTTGCACAGTCTTGCCTAAACCCGGCTCATCGCCTATGAGAGTGTGTATAAAAGGATTATAGACCGCAAACTCTATTCCTGCTTTTTGGTAGGGTAGGTATTCTAGACCTTCCGGGCTCGGAATTTCTAAATCTGAGTCCGTCGCGTATGACATCTCAATACGTTCCGGGTCATAAATTATTTCGTTATTTGGTTTCATAGTTAAGGTATGAGGATAATTGGATATGAGCGATTTTGTCAAAATATATTTTGACATAAAGTATAATTTAACTTTAATATTTTATTACAGTTTTTGATTAAGCTCAGTTGTTCCCTTTTTTTCCTTTGTGAGGGGGAGCAATGTCTCTTTAAAGTTTGGGGGGGGTCGGTTTACCACCAGTTCCGGCCCCCCTTTTTAATTAGGAAACAAAAATGAACATAGTAGAATACATTGAAGCAATGGGGGTCGATAGGGTCTCTCTGCTCGCAGACGTTACAAGGCAAACAGTTTACAATTGGAAGGCTTTGAAGATCTGCCCGCAACCTGAAAACGCCTTTATTCTTATTATAGAGAGTAGAGGAATTTTAACTTGGGAATCTATCTATCAACCTTATTTCGATCTGAATCATTAATATGGATAAAATAACTAGAAAAATTTTAGGAGCTTATTGCAAGCGCGGATTTCACCTCTTCCCAATTAAAAGAGAGACAAAACGTCCGGCGATTATGGACATGCTTAATAAAGCATCAGCCGATATGGATCAGCTAGAAAAGTGGTTTAAGAAATTCCCTAAATGCAATTGGGGTTTATCATTAGCCAAGTCTGGTCTTGTTGCCGTCGATATTGATTGGAAGCATGGTGGGATGGAATCATGGAAAACTTATATAGATATGAAGGGCGAGCCTGAAACTCTTAAAGCGATTACTGGATCTCAAGGATTCCATTATGTATTTAAAGCTGAGTCGAAAAGATATCGCGGTAAAATCCAAGACGGTATTGATATTAAATATAATGGGTACATAGTAGTTTATCCCTCCAAGCACCAAGATACTAAAAAACTTTATAAGTGGGTCGATTGGAAACAAAATATAAATACTGCTCCTGAATGGTTAAAAGATCTTATAGAAAAAGATGAGAGAGTCGGGAAAAGTGCGCCGACTTATAAATTTGGGAATAAATATATTGAACGATTGGTTAAGATGCTAAAAGATGTTCCCCTATCATACGAAGAGTGGGTACAATGTGGTATGGCAATTCATGCCAGTGACCCAAGCGAGAATGGTCTTGCTTTATTTTTAGAAGTAACTCAGGGAGAGAATTATGAGCAGGGAGATGAAGAGAAGGCAGAGGGAAAATGGTCGTCGTTCGGAGGCAACGGAATTAGTCCTCTTAGTCTTGGCTACATTCTTCGCAAGCATGGTCGCGAAGTTCCTAATCCTAACCTTGAAGAAGACAAACGAGCCTTTAAAGAAGCCCAAAGAGAAGATATACAGAAACAGAAAGACGAGGACGGATTCGCCGAGAAAAATGGCAAGCTACTCAATTGGTCACGGGGTAACATCATTGAATACTTCAACACGAGAGGATACGCTTTCTTAATAGGCGGAGGCCAATCGCCATTTCTCCGAGTTAGACCAAACGAAGTCGGCGGAGGAGTCGAACTCCTAACAATGTCCGAGAGATCCCTTAGAGATCTAACAGCTCCTCTACATTATGCGACTATAAAAGAGACTCAAACAGAAGTTAAAACTGTACTTACTCCCGCTTATCGAGAATGGGTAGAGTCACCAAAGAGAAGACAATTTAAAAAAGTTGTGTTCAAACCAGAAGCTGATAAACATGAATTAAATCTGTGGACCCAATTATCTCCACTCGACCCGATTAAGGGTCAGGGGCTTCCCAAGCCTATTAAGTCACTGATCTTCGAATCATTATGTGACAACGACCAAGAAAAGGGAGAATGGCTTTTAGATTGGCTTGCCCATCTCATACAAAAGCCTTGGGAAAGAGTATCAACCGTTCCTGTTCATATATCTAAGCAGGGAGCAGGGAAAGGTATTCTCTACGATATGATTATAAAAGAGATTCTAGGGGCGCATTACCTAATGGTCATGACGTCAGGTGAGTTAATGTCACGATTCAACGTACATCTTTCAAAACGATTCTTGACCTTCATTGATGAGGCCACATGGAGAGGAAATAAAACAGAAGACGGAATCTTAAAAAGACTAATCGGCTCACCTACAATGAGCGTCGAAGAAAAGTTTGGCCTTCGTTATGAGATCGAAAATTATAGTAGGTATGTTATCGCTTCAAACAACAAAGAAGCTGTTGCGGTCGAATTAGGTAATAGGAGATATGTATTAATAGAAGGGAACCCGGAGCTTGCTAATGATGGCACATATTTCTCACCGTTAGTAGAGGCGATACAGGCAAATGACGGTGCGGCGATGCGGGAGTTCTATGGTTTCTTATTAGAGAGAAATATCTCTACCTTTGAACCTCATCAGATTTTAGAAAATAATATGTCAGGAGCAGAAGCGAAGATCGCAACGATGGGTCCTGTCGCTATGTTCTGGGAGGATACTCTTTTTGAAAATCCTAGAAAGCTTTGGTTAAAAGAAAGAGGACTTTATCGTTCTATTGTTTTTGGAGAGTTTAATAGATTCTGTAATGAGATTAAAACTTATACGAAGTCAATCTCTCCTACTGCTTTCTGGAAGAAGACGAAAGAATTAGTCCCTCTGCTCCCGGAGAAAACAATGGCGAGAACGGACGAAGGCGGATTGGCTAAAGTTATGCCAATAAGTCCTAAGAAGTTCGCGAGTCAGTTTTGTAAAACGGTTCAAATTGACTCACCCGAAATACTAACAAAAGATTTTTTATTAATTAATGATTTTGAAGAGGAACAGGAGTTTGATTTATGAAGGGTCAATGTGATGAGCATGGTTGCAAAGAGATGCTATGTGGTTGCCCTGTTTCAGAGTTAGAAGATGTTGGAGCTTTTTCAGAGCAGATACGAGCAAAAGATAAATGGATTTCTGAACTTCTCGATGAGGTTGAGAAGCTTACATTAAAATTAGAGGAGCAGGAGTTTGATTTATGAGAGTCGTCCATAAGAGCCACGGGGTTAGAAGAACAAGCAGTGTTAAACTACCTCTTGTAGAAACCAAGTGTGGAGTTAAAATATTTAAGAATGTTAAATCACAATGGAAGGCTACTACATGCGCAGTATGCCTTTGCTATAAAGGGAAAAGAGAATGACATTAAAACAAGCATTAATTGAGTTATCAAAATCTAAAGAGTTAAACCGAGGGAAGCCCGAGGGAAAGCCCGAGGGGAAGAAATGAGTAAATTTAGAATTATAGAAGAACACCTTATACCGGGGAGGGGGAACGTGGGTTTAGTAATTGATAAAAAATGGAAAGACGATCAAGGGAACATAAAGCCGAACAGTTGGGATACGTGTTCAGAAAATCCTTCAACGTGGAATAATGGCGTAGCTATTATGAGAGATAAACTAGGACTTCATAACCCAAATGTTTTCGATATTGCTCAACTTAATGCTAATAAGCATCTCACCAACGGGGGCCGCTATATTACTAACGACTATGATATAGAAAAAGTTGAAGCTTGGAATGAAAAATATGGTCTTGGCCATAGATTAGCTAACGCTCTTAAATTATCTCATACTTTAGGATTAGAACGGAGCCCAGATCGCTTTAGTCATGATGAGACTAATGGGGTCGCTAGTGGTAGTAACTATTTTTTAAGAGTGAGCCCGACTAAGGGTCAAGAGAGAGCTAGGCATTTAAATAACCTAGAAATTATAGAAGATTATACTTCCCAAACTTGGTATCGAGCATACGATTGCGGGGCGGGGGTTAGGTATGCAAAGAGACCTTATGATAATAGAAACCTAATATGTCAGATTGAGTTTTTTGCAACGAAAGCATTTAATTCAACTGATAAAGATTCCAGAGGTTGCTACCATGCGAGCGGAAAATACCAAGCGTGGTTAAGAGTTGTGGGCCTCGGTTTAGATTTAGAGAAGTGTACTAAGGATATGCCAGAAGAGGGAGGACTCGTTGAGATGTTCTCTAATTTTATACCGGAGCATGACCATCCTTTAAATGTGATGGCCCGAGGCTTATATTCATAAGTTATAATAAGGATTATACCGTAGAGTTAAGGAGTTGAAATTATGAGTTTTACTGATGGGAACAAAGAGAATGGTAAGCATTATTGGTTAACCCCTCCCAGTTTAATGGACGAACTGAATAAGGAATTTAACTTTAGTTTCGACCCATGCCCATTCCCAAGACCTGACGACTTTGACGGATTTACCGATGATTGGGGTTTATCTAATTGGGTAAATCCTCCATTTGGATCCGTCATGCACCAAGGACCAAGTGACAAGAAGCCGAAAAAGAAAGGACCTACAGCATGGGCTAGAAAATCAATTGAGGAATATAAAAAAGGAAATAAAGTAGTTATGGTTTACCCCCTTAATAAGTGGGAATTAATGCTAATAGAGCACGCTTCGGAAATTAGAAATCTGGGTGACGTTAAATGGTGTGCCACCGAAGATGGGTCAGCAGGAAAAGGGATGGGTCGGCATATCGCAATGTTTGTCTTGGATCCCAATAATAAAAAAGCCTACACTCCCGACGACAAAGATAGGTTGATTGAGCTTTTAGAGAAGAAAATTAAGATTTTAGAAAGACACTCTAAGGTATAATGGAAATTATGACATATTTACTATAAAATGACAAGTTCACGAAATTTAAGAAATATTTAAAATTTGTCAGCCTTTTAGAAATTATACCGTATAGAAATAAAGGATAAGTGTATGAGATTTAAGAAATATTTAAAAAAGGAATTATAAAGCAGTAGCAGCTTGTAGCAGCTTGTAGTAGGTCTGAATAATAGCTATACCAAAAAAGGGATATGCTACGGATATGCCATTTATGGTATAAGTAAGGGGGTTATATGAAAGACTATATAATACCAGTAATTGTTTCAATCCCCTTTCTACCTGTAACAATTCCCTATATTGTTTTCTTACATATATTTAAAAAGGACGAGGGTTTATGGAAAAATTAGATCAAATAAATAGTATGCTAAAAGAAATATCGAGCCCTCTTCGGTTAGAGTGTTTAAAAGAAGATGTTGATTATTTCTTCTCGCCTATAGTGGATGAAGACTCAGAATTCTATATCGCATATAAAACTTTAAACATAAGACATTATAAAAGTTTAAGAGGACCATTAACTAAATGGAGGATGAGTGCTTCTTGTCTTTCCGCTTTTATTCGGAATACAGACCCGGGTGGTTTTGAGGCCCCAACAGAGAGGGTCTGTAAAAATTGCTGCGAAAAGAAACCAATGGTGGATTTCTCTATCTCTTTTAAGAACGGTAATAAGATATATTGGTATTCGGAATGTAAACCCTGCCGCTCAGATATTCAAAATCAGAAATACTCAGCTATTAGGGCGGAGAGAGATCCTCACAGGTATTTACAGTGTGATGAGTGTTCTCATATCCAAATTAAATATAAAAACACGAAGATGGGGGCCATCAAAACTGAGTGTGTTAATTGTGGGGGCGGAGAGATCCTGCCTTTTATTTGACAAGTTGTGCGTATGCGTTATTCTTGAAATATGAAGAGAATATTTCTTTTATTTTCTATAATCTTAAATCTCGGGCTCACCTATGATAACACTGAAAACCTCCCTGATATTGCTCCCGATAGTATTCTTGTTTTTACTTATGATAATGGCAAATACGGTATCGAAGTCGTATGTCCCGAAACGTGTGACAATTCGTATCCGCAAGAAGAAGAAGACTCCGATACCTCTGTATCACTAAGCCCTGAATTAAAAAACCTCATAGAAGAGTTGTCCCGCCAATATTAATAGGCACTTTTTCATATAAATAAACTCCTGTTAAATTTATAAACCCTGTAAATTATTCAAAAGTCATCATTTGATGCAGATTGATGCTATATTGCTTTTAATGTAACTGTGCAAGGGAGATTCAAATGTTTAATTCAAGATTTTTATTCCATAACAGTACCGCTAAATCAAGACAGGAGCGCAGTGAGTTAAGGACTCAACTTGCTGAGATATTAGAAGTCAACGAGGATAAACTGTCTGAAGATGTATTTAAAAAAGCTAAATATGCCTTTTTAAATGCGGGCGTATCGGGTTTAAAAGTCGCTCTCAAATTAATAACTAAAGACCTAACTGGTCCCTTAGTTGGTCCAAAAACTAAGTATATTGTTGTTAGTGGTAACACCTACAATCATAGAGATGAGTTAAAGCGTCTTCAATTTAGAATAACTAAAGTTGATAATACTTGGTTACATTATTTAAAAGTCCAAGAAGATAAAGCTCAATATTGGATGAAAGCTATAAACGATATTGACGCAAATCTATTTGTATTTAATTCCGATAGTGTCCGCGCTGTGCTTCCATTATTAAAAGAAGCTATTGAATTAGACAAGACTGAAGCCCCTAAACCAAAGGTAGAGATTATTAAGCACGAGCTTACTGGCAAGGTCTTAGAGATGTCTAAATGGTTCGCTAACATTCTACAAGAGAACACTACAAGTCCTATTAAGTTTAGAAATATTAAAATCAAAGCAGTAAAACGGGAAACCGAGAAAGCCTATTTAATGGATATAGAATACTATTCTGGAGTTGTTTCTAGTTGTGGGTGTTGCGGCCTACCTCTTACTAACGATGTTAGTAGGATGACCGGGATCGGCCCAATTTGTGCCGGGAAATTAAACATGCCTCGTCCTACAATGAAAAACGCTAAACAGTTCATGAAAGATCTCGATGAAAAATTTAAAACACTCGGGACATTTAAAGAAGTATGGATACCAAAAAGTCAAATCAAAAGGACCAACGAAGGAGAGAATAATGGCCCGAACAACGATTAATTTAAACAGTCAATCCGAAAGATTGATAAAAGAAACCGGGGTCCAAGTATTTGGATCTCGAATATTCAGCGACCCGAAAGTGGGGTCATCAACTATTTTGAATTATATACTTAACAAAATCCTCGCTGACCAAGAAATGCAAAAAAGAATCGGAGTCAGCTTACAACAAGGGGACCAAGAATGAGCGACCGGGATCAATGGAGTATACATATATCTGAATCTCTAGAGCATCTCATGAAATCTATCTCGCAAATAGACCAGAGACTCGAGTCATTAGAGAACCCAATTACTCAGCGACTCGAGGACCGGGGAGAGGCGGTATCTTCTTGTCAATATTGTCAAGCGACCATTCTATTAGAGACCCGGTTCTGCCTTAAATGCAAAAAGACAAGAGATGAGTTCTTTAAAAAAGAGTATTACGAAAGGATGGGATGGGATTACAAGAGCCCCGAACAGAAACGAAAAGACTTCAAGATCAAACAAGTGGCCATAAGGTCTACTAGGTATTCTAAAGGAGATAAGTAATGAGAGTAGGTATGCAAAGAACAGAAGTGCAGCTAACTAGAGAAGAGGTCAGCGTCATCAGGATCGCGTTAGACCATCTCCATCAGAACTTTAAGAACATGTCAGTGGATGAGAAGCAGAGGCTGTCAAGGGAAGCAAGAGACCTCTTAGACGGATTCAGGACTATTAAAGATGAGGTTTATAGGGGAGTGGAGGAATGATAGTTCGAAAAGAAGAAGGGAAGTACATTATGACGCATATTGTAGGATGTATCCTACATTATGATGCATATTATCAGGTCATTCGGATACATACTTATCCCGATAATAGGCTTAATAATTTTAATTCATATCCCGATAATAGGTTTAATAATTTTAATTCATATCCCGATAATAGGTTTAATAATTTTAACAATTAGGAGATTAGGCGATGCGGACGAGAATATCTGTAGAAATTAATGTGAAGGAATCTGTTTCCGTTTTTACTCGTTTTTGTGTGCGAGTTGCGTCATTTGACCTTATCGACGCAGGGGGTTTAGAAAGTGCAAAACATACTCTAGCGTTTGTACTTTCAGACCCAAAGCGTCATGTTTCCGATTTTAGGGGTAAAAAAGGGAAACAGGAAACAAAAAGGGAAACAAAAATTCCTCTTTAATATCTTATACTTATCTTATATTGTTTCTCTTTTTCTCTTTTTTAGAAAAGTATTAATAGATAACTAAAAGTATAAGAGTATAAAAGTAATTCAAGAGTAAGTAGTTCAGAGTAGTAGTTTTATATGTAGGGAGTTGAGTACCCCTAAAAACGGAAATCGGAAACAGATCAAAAAGTGCGCCTTGTTTTTTGGGTCTTATTCTGAAAAGCTTTTTGGATGAGAAAAAACGAAATGAAGTTTTTATCGGATCTGAAAAAGAGCTTCAAACGACATGGAGCTTGGTTCTATAAAATTCCTGACACGCCTACTAGTTTAAGATTCACTCCGGCCAAACCATTCGATGTAGTGCTATGTGTCGAGGGAGCTTTCGTTTCGATGGAAGGCAAATGGTTAGATTGGACCGATAAGAAAGGCTATGCCTTCAAGTATGATGACCTGAGAGACTCACAAAAACTGGGTTTACAGCACATCGAAGACCATAAGGGTATATCGTATGTCACTTTAGGATTACGAGCAGCGAGAGGCGATGTGAGGGCCTTATTTTGGGAGCATAAAGATTTCAAACAGTTGTGTGAAGATAATAACGGTCGGATATCTCGTGAGATGCTAGAACAAACCCCCTTTATTCCCTGCGTTGATAAGAAATACGATCTTAGTCAGATAATTTCAGATATAAAATCAAATACTTTCTTTCAAAACCTAATGAGATAGTACACACTAAGTAGATGAGAGGTTTTACGCACTAGGGCCTTTCGCATCCGGGGGAGTGTTACCAAGGATGGTAATTACTTCCCCATCTTAACTTAGTGTGTTATAAATTCTTATGGCGATGAAATTTAAAAACAATTTTAAATCCGAGATGCAGAGATTAGCTAACACGCTTGGTAAAGACGCTCCCCGAATTATTTATAAAGCGGAAGCAATAACTCTTAAAAAACTAGGGATATCTATAAGAGCGGAAGTGACGAAGATTGCAAGAAAGAAGCTAGGTCTTCAAAAAGAACCCGCCGGGACTAAGATTTCTGCGGATCAATTTAAAAAGGAATTCACGCGGATTGAGATGCACATACCTTCTAAAGGTAAAGCGCATATGGCCGTTATTGTTAAAGGAAAATCTGTACCGATGGCCCGCTTCTTATCTTCACCTAAGAAAATATTATCCCAGAAAGGAATCAAACCTCGTAGAAGAAAAAAAGTAGTAGTTGAAGTGTTTAAAGGGAAGAAGAAAACTCTTGCTTCGACGACGTCAAAAACGCCTTTTCTCTTTAGGGATGAAAATGGGAAGATTCAAGTCGGAAAAAGACATTCAACAGGAGTAAGAAAGAGAAGAAAAGATGGTCAATGGACTGATGTTTATGTCAGAAATCTAACTGGTGCTTCTGTCGCAACTTTTCTCCGAACTCTTGGTATAAAAAAAGAAATAGAAACTAAAATGAAAGTTAGATTTCAAAATCAATTTATAAAAAGGTTTCGTTTCTTTGCACAAGCTGAAATAAAAAGACGGTTGAAAGCGGGCTTGGTTTCTACATTCAAATAACCTCCATAATATATCTATAAATATCTATAAAAAATATTCTAGAAAATAATTCCTAATTTTTTAAAAACGGATTTAAAAAGTTTTTCGAAAATAAAAATTTTTATCTTTCTGCGCAGGAGAAAATCGAAAATCAAAAAACCTTGTAAGGATTTTTGAAAAGGCCCTATAGGGATATGGCCCTAAAAGTGAGATTGTTGTATGTGATTTCAACTAGTTAGTAAGTGCCCGGAATTTGTTAAAAAAAAAAATTTCAAAACAAAAAAATTTCAAAACAAAAAAAATTTCAAAACAAAAAGTAATAAAATCAAGTACTTATACTAAAAGATTCAAGATTCAAGATTCAAGATTCAAGATTCAAGATTC
>Ga0233413_10000330_pt1 | contig 23425 bp, 20 predicted proteins | sample Na_anoxic_6_MG_FD_189019 | JGI IMG/M metagenome (GOLD analysis project Ga0233413, IMG submission 189019) | Seawater microbial communities from Saanich Inlet, British Columbia, Canada - Na_anoxic_6_MG | ecosystem: Environmental > Aquatic > Marine > Inlet | place: Canada: British Columbia...
TTCTTCCAAGCGAATCCTCTCTATCTCAGCGGCAGCGGCCTCTTCTTCCAAGCGAAGTCTCTCTTTCTCAGCGGCAGCGGCAGCGGCCTCTTCTTCCAAGCGAAGTCTCTCTTTCTCAGCGGCAGCGGCAGCGGCCTCTTCTTCCAATCGAATCCTCTCTTTCTCAGCGGCAGCGGCAGCGGCCTCTTCTTCCAATCGAATCCTCTCTTTCTCAGCGGCAGCGGCAGCGGCCTCTTCTTCCATTCGAATCCTCTCTTTCTCAGCTGCAGCGACAATGTCAGCCTCATCTGTCTCATCTGGGGCATCGGCTTCTGCTGGTTCGGGCTCTGGTTCGGGCTCTGTTTCTGCTGGTTCGGACAACAGTTCATTCGTATTGGCGTCCATAAGTTCAGGATCTTCTTCAAGTTCTGGTTCTGGCTCAGGATCTGGTTCACCGTCAGAAATTGCAATAAATTTATCATAATTCCAAGGAGGTGCTTCAGCATTTATGCAATTGAATTGAAACTTGGCAGGATATCGAAATCCTTGTAATTCATTAAACCGTTGGTAGTTGTGTGCTAAATTAGAATTTCCACTAATATCAACATATTGAAAATAGGCATACTCATTCCTAATATAACAACTATTCGTGGGACCGACTTCATCTTTTGAACTATAAAATATGTTATAAGAAGGATCAATTACAAAATTCGCATTAATATCTGTATTATCATAATCAACCAATGGACAAGAAGAAATATCGTTACAATCATACGTTATTTTGTTCGACGTGGAAGCGTCTGCGCCTTGATATGGTACTATAACAGGGTTTGGATTGGGACCGTTTTTTTCATAATTTGTTATTGCGAATTGACCATACCATAAATCCCCAGTGTTCATTTCTAAATTGGTTTGTGGTGGGGTACTCAAATAATGACCTTTGGACACACTGAGAAGAGTATCATATGAATCTGCCCCAACCAAACACTTATTCTCAGATGATATATATACATTGCCTCTATATGTTCCCATATCTTTTCCAGTACCATCTGGGCGGCTATTTTTATGATAAACACCACCTACATTCGCACGATCCACACATTCATTATAAATGGTTTTCGCCTTTAACTTTGATATGCGATCACTGGAATTATTTTTATCAGTGGGTGTTTTAAATGTTCTATAATATGACATCTATATTATAGAATGTTAATAATTTTTTAACTATATATTTTAACTATATTTTAACTATAAACACATTCGAATAGTAATCCGATTGACCAGTCCATATTATTCAAAATAACAACACGACCATATTCATCGTAAATTGTTATGCGCATTTTTTGAATATTTACAGGACCAAAATATTCGCGCGACCGACTTAAACTGGTTGAAAAACTGTCGTCTCCACCCACACTATATACTCCATTGTCACTTATAATAGATGCTAAATTGATTCTTGCAAAAATATTATTGTTATTTATGGAATCATTGTAAATCGCTTTGAAATAATTATTCGAATTGTTGCAGTAATCATCAATTGATATATAAATATAATTGGGTCCTTTTGGAAAACATAATCCTTCGGAAGCACATGCACCTGGGTCCTTTGTTATTGGATTAACTTTCATTTCAAATGCCGCTGTTCGAAATCCCAAGTACCATCCAAGACGAAGTGGGAGAGGAGCTTCAGGATTTGGTGATCCGTCGCTATTTACATTAAATACAAAACCCCACCCAACTAAGTTATGTTCATTGCTAAATTCAGTAGTCATGGCGAATACACTTTTACAAGAACTGGTATCTACACTATAACGCAAATACTGTAGAGCTGGATGATGTGGTTTTTTTGGATCTGAACCAATGATGGCTGCTCGTAAAGCTTCGTTTATAGCGATCTCAATTGATTTTGCACCCGTGTCATTCACGAAGGTAACTTGATAATTTCCATCAGGTATTGTTATTGGAACATCGACATGTTCATCTGAGCCCAAAATATCATATCTTACAGTTATTACATTATTTCCCAATCCATGACTAAATGTATAAAAAGATAGGGGAATTTCCAGAGAAGTGAGAGACATCTTTGTTATATTGTCTATTCTCTCCGGCAAGTCTACTTGCATGTCAGATGAATTCGTTGTATAATAATTGGGACGAAATCGCGAATCTATATTTATCGTCTTTTTAATCGTCTTATATTTTATTGGATTTATTATGCCGGGTGGTGCACTCGACTGACTTGCAATCCCAGATGTAGCCGGTTGACTATATCTATCTACATTGTTAGGATTCTCAATTAAAAAATGCCCAGATACCTCCTGCATATTTTGCTTTAATTCCGAAAATTCTGTCGGTGGTTTCTTTTGCGCAGTTTTGTTTAAAGCTGATTCTAATGTAATCCCAATATTATTAATGAATTTATTTATGTCTTCTCGACTTTCAAAACTAATATTCGCATCACCCATTACCTTGTTTTGTAGTTCGGTTTTTTGCACATGAATCATATTTATCGTATAATCTGTGCGTAATGATAACAATTCCTCTAATTCACCAATTGAGTAGTTTTCTATATTTAAATCAATAGAGTCCATACGTTAATATATAATTAATACTTATTATTTTTATACTTATTATTTTATACTTTATACTTTAACAGCAATTCATATATTTGTTTCTACACAAGGAATCTTTATTTCCCGATGAACTAAATGATCTGTTTTTTTCTGAATCTGATTTTTTCACTCCCTTGCAGCTACTACCATTTTCTATAAAAGTCTCATACATATGTGAATATAAATGATGCATTATGGTTTCAATTCCCTCTATATTATAACACGAACTTTCTACATATAACAATTTCTCGGAATTCGCATAGTCAATTGCTTCATCATGTGCTATGTTTCTTGCATGTTTTAAATCTGATTTATTTCCCACTAAAATGATGGGATGTTTATGATCACATGAATTAAAACGGCGAACGTCTTTTAACCAAGTGGGTACATTATTAAAGGACTCTCTATCGGTTATATCAAACACAATAATGGCTCCACATATATCTCGATAATACGTTTGGACAATTGCATTAAACGCCTCTTGTCCAGCTGTATCCCATAGATTTAATTTTATAATAACACCATTATTCAATTGATGTCTCTTAGAGATGAAATCAACTCCGATTGTGGGTGCGCTTTCAATACAAGAATAACCTTTTGCATATGACTTGCAAAACGTGGACTTTCCCGAGCGTGAATTGCCTACTATAATTGTTCGAAATAGATAATCATGTTTATTCACTGTTGTATGATCCTTTATACTTGTATGCTCCATTGTTGTATACTCCTTTATGCTTGTCATTATACCAGTTTTGCAATTATGTAATAAAACGTTTTACTACATAATCATTCAATTTTTTATTGTTTATTGTTATTGTTAACGTACGCCTGAACAAGATTTACATCCCGTGTTTTTTAGGCGCATGTTTTTATCCATATTAAATCTATTTGATGGAGGCTCTCTCTTTGAACCAGACATTGCAATGCTATTATTTTTATTATTCAACGTCGATTGTGCATTAATCGCAGATTGGGGCTTTACCATAGGACGAGATCTATGTGCACCATTAATAAACTGCATTTTCATCATAACCATATAAATATTACGTATATTTTATATTTTAACATATACACCCTCCTGCTTTTGCATTCGTACTCGATATTCCATAATTCCTTGTTTTGTTTCCATACATGGGAACATTATCGTTGATCGATTGAGTGCGAGAAGGTCCTTTTCCCTTTAATCTCTCTAAATATCTATGATAGCTTCCATGCTTTACATCCACTCCTTTGCCTGGGGCTGATTGTGAACCTGGTCTCTCGCATGTAATGGAATATTTGGTTGAATTCCCACGTGATGGAACATTGTGCTTTACTACACCTGGAACCGCGCGATCACTCATCTGATTCCAGTTGACACCTGGTGGAAATATTGGTGGTGTGTATACATTTAACGACGATATGCTGGCTAAATATTGCGATTGATCCACCCTCGATGCTTTCCATATACGTTTTTGATTGGCATCGCTCCTACCATACAGGCTGTTTTTTTCAAGTGGGTATTGCTGACATACTCGGCACTGAACAACCAGTGGTATTCGACTCGCTCCATGACATTTGCAATTATTAGTAGTATAATTATCGTTGCCTGACATGATGATATACGTTATGTATATATTAAATAAAAATGATGTTTCACTATTCATAGAAGATTGATTCATTATACATTCATTAATTATATACATTCATTAATTATATACATTCATTAATTATGGAAACATTCTCTGAAACTTTGTTTTGCACTACATGCTCTCGACAGTTTCAGCGAAAACATGCTTTTGAGACACATGTACAATGTTGCCCAAAGCTTTTAACAATGGGGGAGTGTGATGAATCACAATTACCATCACAGTCTAAATTATATGCCATGATTCTTGAGCTCAATAAAAAATGCATAAAGATGCAAAATGAAATACGCACGTTGAAAGTGTATGAAATCAAGGAAAAAAAAGCCATTGATCATTATGAATGGTTAGCGAATAATCGTACACAAGAGACTTGTTGGGAAGACATGTTTTCGATTATAGAAAAGGATGATGGAAATGATCATTCGTATATGGAACACTTGCAATCGAATCCACTACATAAAACAATGCTTATGATGCTTGATGAACTAATTGAATCATTGCCAGTGGTCATCTTCTCTCATAAAAAGACATCCATATACATTTATCACGACTCTAAACGGTGGTGTGATTATACTGGCGTGAAAAAGTTTCGGGAACTATATAATGTGGTTCATAAGAAATTGATTACCATTGTCAATCATTGGGCGGAAGAAAAGGGGGACGATTTATATTCGAATGATCATTTGTCTCGCGTCTATAATGATATGATCGAAAAGGTTCTTGGTGGGACAGCAGACGATGGTCTCGAAAAAGTATTTAAAAAAATAGATACTGAATTGAGAAAAAAATGTGTTGTTGTTATTTGATTTCTATAAAATAATGTGTTTATATATTAATGATATTGAACGAAAATATTAAAAATAGTATTGAAAAGAATTTCATTCCGAACGCGAATGCATTGTTAATATTTATTTTAATATTATCAGGTAATTACTTGGATGATTTATTTCCGTGTAAAGTGCAATATTTGATTCGGAATAATTTATTTATGAAACATTTAGTTGGATTTATGATATTATATTTTTTAACAGTTATTACTATACCAGAATTAAGGTCTATTCGTGGAATTGGAAGTGCAATTGGTTTATATATTCTATTTTTATTGAGTTCAAAAATTAATTACATTGCATGGGCAGTCGTTCTTTTTATTTATGCCATTGTGTATTTGATGAATATTATGGTCGGAGATCTTAAGACGCGAAAATTTAAATCAAAGAAAGATGAACTGAAAAATAACACCATAATACAGAGCATGAGAAGAATAATGTCATGGTTAATAATTATAAGTGTCGTTATTATACTTACCGGGTTTATATACTATTATGGTATGAATCGTATGCAACATGGAACCAAGTTTACATTTAAACAATTTTTCTTAGGAACTCCCAAGTGTGGTTATGAAATTAAAAGTGGGTCCAAGTTGAAACCGTTTATTCGTGCATTTAAATAATAAAAATGTTAGTATATTTTTATTATTAGGTTAAATTTTTTTTACAATGTTATTTTTTTACAATGTTATTTTTTTACAATGTTATTTTTTATTATTAAACGACGGGATAAGATGGCTGCATAGCAATTCCACAGATGCCCTTATCATTTGTGCTATCACTGCGTTCAATACGAACATAGCCTTCGTCGCCCCATGTAGGACTCCAGCTGTTTTTAACCAGCCAAAATGGTGTACCATCAAGAGTACCATATCCAGCAACTAACACACCATGATCCAAGTTGGTTCCACAAGCAGAAGAAGTGATCACTCCACTGGTATATAATTGAAAAGTCTTGGTATCGGCCTCAATGGCAACAGAGACTGGGCCCATGGCAACAGCTTCCTTCAAGTGCTGCTCATTGTTGGGGGTAACATCAACACATGAAGAAATGGAAACAACAGGAGCACATGCGGCACATGAACCATCTTTGGCTGTGTAAGCATAAGACTCCTCAGTACACATACCATTTGCAATGGCGTATTCAAAAGCACCATCCATAAGACCACCATTGCAACCATGATTTCCATAAGGGCGACCTGCAGCACAATCTACAAGCTGTTGCTCGGAAAGACTCACCAAGTCTCCCTTTGCAATAGACCAAGCTCCCTCCATGGCACCAGTAGCACTAAATGACCAACAAGATCCACATTGACCTTGATCCTTTACGGGAGTGACCGCGTTATGATCACGCCAATCCATTGCATCTGGACTATTTGAATCAGATGACTTGAATGCAGAACACGCTCCATGACTAACAGGTGCTTGTAAAAATCCAGTGAGCTTGAATTCTTTATTTGTCATGTCAGCGAAAGAAGTAATACCAAGAGTATAATTCGACTGAACAGAGTTCATTTGGTTCGCGTAATCCATATTGTCGCGGAAAATCTCGAAACGCTCACGCAAGTGTTCCATACTCTCATAGTCCTTGTCGAAATTTTTAATAAATTTCATGAACTTGGACCAGTTTTTATCACCCAGGGATGCAGCGCTTGTTTGTGCGACGAGCGCAAGAAGACAGACAGAAGATAATGAAATAATAGACATCATATTTTATATTAATACTCCTAAAATAATTTTTATATACTTGTTTATGTTGTATTAAAAAGTATTCTACTTACATGAAAAAAAGGGGTTCGATTTTTACACTCTACATAATGTCTAATGTACAAAATCTGGGGTTAGTATTTTTATGTAGGTGGGGGGTTTTATTTTTTATTTTTGAGGTGTTTTTGTTTTTGTTTTTTGTCTGGAATTGTGGCGGCATTGGCATTGGCATTGGCATTGGCATTGGCATTGGCATTGGCATTGGCTTTGGCTTTGGCTCCTGTATTGGCAGTTGCTCCTGTATTGGCAGTTGCTCCTGTATTGGTAGTTGGTGCCCCTCTCGACTCTTGGGCCAATTCAAAGAGTCTTATGCTTTTGGCCGAATATTTTCCATTCAATTCAAAATTTCTCTTGGCTTTATCGCTCTTCTTATTTCTAAGACGGTCTGGCATTGTATTGCTGTGTGGGTTGCTTTGTTGCTATGTGGCTTATATAAATGTATTCAATATGAATCGAATAACACTCTTCATTTTTAATTAAGCACGGATTTTACTTACATGAAAAAATATCTGTTGGATTTTATACTCTACATGACATCTAATGCTTTTTCTATGTGTTTGCTATGCATTTTCTATGCTTTTTCTAATACATTTAACCTGTGTGTCCATCCGTAAATAGAATGAAATTGGTCATTATCTTCAATACATGTTAAATAGACATCTTGTTTATATATATCCGTGTATTCATATTCATAACAATGTTGACAATCTTTATTACGCCGAAGTCTATGACAATAACATTGTGGGGCTATATATGTATTGTAAATAAATGTATCATGTAAATCTTTTTCATAAAACAAGTGATTGAAATATTCATAGATTGCTTGGTACACTATTTCATTTCGCATAAAGGATTGTATAATATTAACAACCTCTTGAGGAAAATGACATTGAATAAGGACAAGTGGTGTGTTCATTGTTTAATTAATTAACTATTATTGATGGTGGATATAATAGTTAATTATGTAAAAGGTATGTCATTTTTTATATTTTATGGTTTACATGGTTTACAGGTTTACAGGTGTACAGGTTTACAGGTTTATTGCATATATTTTTCCATAAAAGCGTCTTTGGTAAGTATTGCCACATTAAGCTTAGTTGCTTGCTCTGACTTTCCTGTCATATCATCATCTGATTTTATGATTACAAGAGCTGTATTTTTACTAACGGTTGCCATCATATCGGCTCCCTGTTTCTTCAGAAAATCCAGGATTTCTTTATCACGGAAACCTGTCATAACCACCTTCTTTTGATAAAATTCTCCCGTAGTATCGGTCGGCGTTTTTATCGATCCAGCAGTTAACTTATCCTCCAACTTGGCCTCTTTCATAAACGCAACAAAAGGCTCTATATTGTCAATAAACAAGTTCGCCGATTTGGCCGCCATACCTTTAATCGAAAGCACTTTCTTGAGCTTTTCTTCGCGCGAATCAGTCGAAATTATAATGTCGGGAAATGTCTGCATAATTGGTGCCATTTTCTTCTCGCCTAATCCGCGGCCGAAAATATTGGTCGCGACCATTAATTCCACCAATGTCGCTGCATCCACTTTTTCTTTTATCGAATTATGCACCTTTGTCGCCATTTTCGACTTGAAATTTTCAGCCTTTTCAAAATCTGCTTCACTCATGGCCAGAATCTTAGGAACACTATCAAAACCCGCTGCCATAATTTTCTTTATGTTTCCTGGACCCAATCCGACTACATCTATCTTGGTCATAAATGCCAAAATGTTTTTCTGACGCACAATTTCATTTTCTTCCGGATTTTCCAACATTATATCCACATGGGTTTCATTCCACACATATGGCTCGCTGGGCATTTTTGCTTGCGTCGCCGGCTGAACAACCTCTTGGATATAAGGAATCACATCACCACTACGAATCAATTTAATTAAAGCCCCGATTCCTAATTTATTATCCTCCACAAAAGCGGCGTTGAATGCTGTCGCATATTCAATTTTCACGCCGCCCAAAAAGATGGGGTCTATTTGAATACGCGGCTTTAAATATCCGTCTTTGCTTGGTGCCCAGAGCACATTGAGTACCTTGGCTTCCGCAATTTGATCCAATAAAACCATTTTGAAGGCAAAAGCATGGGAAGGGTTTCCATCCTCTCTGGGATATATGCGATCGTCTGTACAGATAACTCCGTCAATTTCGTAAATATGTGTGCTGCGCCATTCCAAAAGTAGCTCAGATAATATTTCATTGGATATTTTGGAAACTGTTTGATTCGCGACAACATCCACGTTTTGCTCACTCAAAAGGGCCATCTGATTACTCGGTTTCAATTCCGGATTCAATACTTCATACGAGACAAAATCTATGTCGTGGTATTTTTCTTCGTCGATTGTTTTAGAACCCACTATACCAGACACCAGGTTTCGCGCATTCGCATACTTGGTGCTATACTTGTCTTCGAAAGTTTTCTTTTTCATAATAAGCTCCCCGCGAATAGTAATGGGCGTGTCGGGGGATGGATCTGGAAGACGCAAGAAGGGAATCATATATGAAATATCTTGCCCGACAGAGCCGTTTCCTCTTGTGTATAACTTGGGTGCTGGTCCGTCGGTAGAATATAGACCACTTATACCATCCAACTTGGCAGATAATACATACGGCCCCTTATAATCATTCGACCATTTTTCCACAGCATTCGAAGCAGGTTTTATTTTATCCATAGAAGGCATATTAAAGGGAAGTGCGACTTTGTTTTTTTCGACGGGTGCACCTATTTTTTTCAATTCTTCACTTTTTGGGTACTTCTTTTCTATATACTCCTTGACAATATCATATTCATTGTCTGTCATGATGAATTTGTTTTTGTTATAATATGCATCAGAAGACGCTTGCAATATAGATTCCAACTCCTTTTTACTCATTTTTTGCAGCGCATCAATACCGTCTTTTTGGATTTCTTTAATATTGTCGACGATTTTGTGTTCGGGGTTTTTCTTTTTGATGGTTTTATTTTTGGGGGAAGGGTCCTTTACCTCAATAATGGTTTCGAGTTCGGATGGCGCCGGATCATCTACTGCCATTACGGCGCGACCGTCTTTGCGCTCATCGGGTTCTTTGTATATCATGTTGAAAAATTGGAATATGGCGCGCTCATCTGGGAAATAAATATCGACCTTGTCGCCCTTCTTTCCTCCTTTCATTACACTTATTTCATGTTCATTAAGAGTATATCCATATTTTAATGCGCGTTTTCGCATAACAGTATTAAATGCCTTGCTGCCCGTGAAATATAAGACGGCAAAGGCGTATTCGTCCGGTGGAGCATATAAGAAATCAATACGACGTGGTGTTTTTCCTGGCAATTGTCCAATGGTAAGACTTTTGACTTTTCCACGGGAAAGCACCTCAATAATAAGACCCTCTTTTATGAGGGCATCTAAAAAGTCGGTCATTGCTGCCCTATTATTATTTGCATTAGTGATGACCATATCAATGTCGCCAGATGTTTTGGCTCCACGACGATAACTGCCGACGATTTCCATTGAGGAATCGGGTGGGGCCACTTTTTCGAACACTTTTTGAAATACCTTGTTATATTCATCGATCTCTGCTCTGGGAATACGTTCCAAAATGGCGTCGTAATACTGGAGACCTATCTTTTGCTTATCATTGAGTTCTTCTGGATGTGCTTTTAAATCGGCTATTGTCTTGATGTCCTTTTTTACAAGGTCTTGGGCTTTTTTGAAACCAATACCGTATACGTTGGTCAGGAGATTGTGAGGATTCGCTCTTTCTCTTTCCAATACTTTGAGTGTTCCGGTTGTCTGGTATTCTTCGAGCTTATCCATGATTGTGCTTCCAATACCGGGCTTGCCTTTCAACTGCTTAAAGTCAGTAATATCTTCGTCGACTTCCATGATGGATTCTACTGCTTTTCCATACGCACGCGCACGAAATGGCTCACCTTGCTTCATCATAATATCATTTAATTCCTGAAGTGTTGCTATAAATTCCTCGTTTAGACGTTTTCCGGGGGTCATTTTCTTAGACATGGGTGATGTTTTTAAGCTTTTTGTAGAGGGACTAACTTTTGTCTGGGGACTAACTTTTGTCTGGGGACTAACTTTTGTCTTTGGACTACTTTTTGTCTGGGATGTCATTTTTTCCGGAAATTCATCTACCACAATAAGCTTTGATTTCTTTTTACTTCCTAAAAGTTCATCTACAATAATTAATGTAGGTCTCTTTTTTTTAATCTTTCTACTGAATTTTTTAGTTTCCATGCGAGATGGCGCTGATCGGGGCTGTTTTTTTGAACTACGCTTGAGTGCTTTTTTTTCGGTTCCTTTTTTTCGGTTGCAATAACCATATTTTTCAAGCGTTCCTTTTGCATTGACCTGGGTTGCACATATTGCTCCTTTCTCCGTTTCGAAACATTCATCGTGTTTTTTATGTTTATACTTGAACGGAAATATACACGGACCTTCTTTGACTTTTGAATTCTTTTCTTTTTTTCCTAATTTATTGATATTACTTCCTTCCATATATTATTTAATAACAAGTTTTTATGAGAAATTAATTATTGGTTTATTATATATGCCGGGTTTAGAAATACAAAGTACGGGAGAAATAGTTGCAACATATAATGGAGATGTGGTCGAGAATGCTAAATGGAATATGGATTACGATGGCGAAACGATGGATATTGAAACTTTGCGCAATAATGAACTTGCCATTATACAATTAGACAACAATGACCTGAGTAGATTATTTCAAGGTATAGGTATGCATCGTGAAAATGGATTGGAAGAGAGATTAAAGAGAGATTTCGTGCAGGGTTCCGTGCAGGGTTCCGAGCAGGGTTCCGCCCCTGCGAGACGGTCCAAGCGAAGCAGTCCCAAGTGTAGTAGTCCCACACGAAGCAGTCCCAGGCGAAGCAGGTCCAAGACTAAGCGTGTTCGATTTATGGATGATAATTTGAGAAAAAGTGGAAAACAAAAACATAAGATTATTATTAGGAAGCAGGGTTCCGTGCAGGGTTCCGCCCCTGCGAGACGGTCCAAGCGTAGCAGTCCCAAGCGTAGCAGTCCCAAGCGCAGCAGTCCCAAGCGTAGAAGGAGCAGTCCCAAGCGTAGAAGCAGTCCCAAGCGAAGCAGTCCCAAGCGAAGCAGTCCCAAGCGAAGCAGTCCCAGGAGTAGTCCTAAGAGAAGTCCCATGCGAAAGAAGAAGTCTTCGAATAAAAAAACACGTAAGAAGATAATAGTACAAGAGGGGGAGGGGGAAGGAGAAAATGTGGATGTGGATTTAGATTTTGATTATGATTTTAATTCCAGACCCGATATTGAAAAAACAATATATTAACAGGTTTATGATTTAAAATTTCTTTCCAAAATATAAATATGTCTTGGAAAAAAGTAGGCGGACGAAATCGCACACAAAATAATTATATTGTAAGAACGCCACAAAGTATCATCGATAAAGGCAAAATCACAGAGTATTTAGGTTCAGAATATTCATCCATGCAAGTCGATAGTGGATTAAATGTAAAGAATAGTATTAGTATTATTAAAGAATCAGGCTCTCATGTTAACCCTGACCATAAATATGAACCCGCGCAATTAACATTGTGGAATGGAACTGTGAATAATCCAGTTTGCTCAGATAATGACAAGGACATGCCCATATGTGTGGGTGAGAAAATTGATTCTATGGTCATTTATCATTGTGATGCTCCTGATGGTGCCGATAATGATATTGATATTAATACTGAATCATCTAATATAGTATTTAATGTTAAGCCGAATAACAGTGAGTCTTTTTCTGGAGGTGATGTTGTGGGTTCTGGTTCTGACGGAGTTATGAATTATAAGGCTTTGGTCGGTATCAATAATCCCAATCCTTATTTTGAATTAGATGTTGTTGGAAATGCGCGTTTTGATAGCGCACGAATAGGTCTGGGTAATGGACAAAATAATGGTGAACAAAACAATAATGAACCATATGATATTATCGGAAAAGTTATTTATGCTGGATTGCCTGGCAATAATGTTGATTATGAGAATGAGTTAACATACCAATATCAACCATTATTAAATTACCGCGGTGCAGGAATTATAAACATAACTGGGTATGTGTATGTTAAGGGTATGGATAAAACGTATCCAATGAATATTTCATTAGAGTCTTATAAAGAATTTGGTGATAAGTATAACATTTCAGGAGATGGAACTGAATTGTTTAATCATATTAATATTTCAGTTTATAATGGAGCACCAGAGGGTGATCTTGGTTATTATTATGTAGAATTCAAGGCTATGGATACTATTATTACAAAGTTTAATTTTAATTGTCCATATATGTTTTATCTGGAAGATAATGGAGATAAATATTTTTATGAATATCCAACCAGTTTAAATGATGTATATAATAACACTTCAGGTGACGTTCTTATAACACAAACATATGGGACTATAGAACCAGAACCTGAACCAGAACCTGAGCCTGAACCTGAACCAGAACCTGAGCCTGAACCTGAACCGGAACCTGAGCCTGAACCTGAGCCTGAACCTGAGCCTGAACCTGAGCCTGAGCCTGAACCTGAGCCTGAGCCTGAGCCTGAACCTGAACCTGAACCGGAGCCTGAACCGGAGCCTGAACCGGAACCTGAACCGGAACCTGAACCTGAACCGGAGCCTGAACCTGAACCGGAACCGGAGCCTGAACCGGAACCGGAGCCTGAACCTGTTGCTGGAATGGTAGCAGTTGGCTTTGGGGAAGAAGGTAATAGAATTGCATGGTCTGATGATGGAAAAACGTGGAATAACGTAGAAAATTCAAAAGACATATTTGATGGGGGATATGGGGTGGCATGGAATGGTTCCATGTGGGTGGCGGTTGGTGGTTATGTTGGTGGTAATCTCGATTCCAAAACAATCGCGTGGTCTGATGATGGAAAGAATTGGAATATAGTGCCTAATTCACAACCAGATGTGTTTTATAATGCTGGACATGGAGTAGCTTGGAATGATAAAGATAAAATATGGGTGGCGGTTGGTGCGAATGCTCGAAATGCGCAAAACAATACGATCGCGTGGTCTGTTGATGGAAAAACATGGAATAATGTAGAAAATTCAGGAAATGATGTGTTTAATCATATTGGACATGGAGTAGCATGGAACGGTTCCATGTGGGTGGCAGTTGGTGAAGTATCTAATACAATTGCGTGGTCTAACGATGGGAAAACATGGACTGGGTTAGGTTTATCGGTGTTTTCTGGGGCTGGATATGGAGTAGCATGGAACGATAAAGATAAATTGTGGGTGGCTGTTGGTAGAGGGATCAATACAATTGCATATTCTACTGACGGAATAAATTGGACTGGATTAGGTACAACCGTGTTTTCAGATAATGCAAAAGGAGTAGCATGGAATGGCTCCTTGTGGGTGGCAGTTGGCCTTGGTACCAGTCCAATCGCTTATTCTATAAATGGACTTGACTGGACTGTGGTAGTTAATTCTAACCAAGTGTTTTCTGAATATGGATATGGAGTAGCATGGAATGGTTCCATATGGGTGGCTGTCGGTGGGACCGCGTATCAAGAAACTATCAAAAATACAATTGCATGGTCAGCTGATGGAATAAATTGGATTGGATTAGGAGACAATTCTCTTCCTGATGATGGAGTAGGAATAGCATCCAATAACATACTTCCATATGAATCTGAACTGGATGTGGATGTGGAACCAGAGCCTGAACCTGAGCCTGAACCTGAGCCTGAACCTGAGCCTGAACCTGAGCCTGAACCTGAGCCTGAACCTGAGCCTGAGGATCCTAATGTATTGTATTATCAAAAACCATTATATTTAACAAAAAATGGTATTATAAGTCAAAAATATGATCCTAATGATACAAATGAATTAACCTTTGGAAATACAGAATATAGTCAAATATTGTTTTTAAATGCCAATAATCTGGGTGATGTCGGAAGTATTCATTATAATAGTGATGGTTCTAATGGATCTGTTAACAATGTACCGGTATATTTTGCATATGAATATGCGAATAATGATACGAATCCTACAATTGGATATTACAAACAAGGAAATGTTCCCGATGGAAGTGGTGGGTGGAAGAATGACAATCAACCAAAACCGATCAAGTTTAAACCATACGACGATATTAAAAAATATAATGAAGAGTCTCCGGGTAATACTGACGAGCATGAATATATTTATGTATACAAATTTTATTTAATGCCGTCAGTAAATGGTACTGGATCTGAAGCCATTCCTAATTACACATCAGCAGATAATATTAAAGTTGGTCAATCCATTAGCATTTCAAGCAGTCTTTCCAATTATGGTGGAGGAGGATGGTGGGGATATAGAGTTATGACTTTGGCAAGTGAATCCAATTCACCAACTACAAGCAATAACGCAGTCGATTTTTTTCACGGTAACGACACTCCATCAACATTCACTGTCTTATTTACTCCCGGTATTGATGTTCCATGGGATCACGTAATGTCTGTTTCTACTGACGACAATGTATCATATACTCAATTGAGTAAGGACTATTATAAACTTACATTTAATTATAGTGATTATAAAAACAATACATTAATATTTGATGATGTTGAAGGGCTTAATGTTTGGTATATTGTAAGTGGTGGTGGTGGTGGAGGCGGACCAGGCTTTATGTTGGAGGGCAATCCATATAATAGCCCAGGAACAACAGGTGGTGGCGGAAGCGGTGGAGATACAGAAACTAATTTAGATAATACTATTGGTATAACTTCGGGAACTACTTTTACTATAAAAGTCGGAAATGGTGGAATAGATGGAGCATATGATGACTTTAAAGGAACTGGTAATGGATTATCATCAACATTAACTTTACCTGATAATTCTGTTATTCAAGCTCAGGGTGGAAATAAAGGAACTTATGAAAATGGGGGAGCAGGGGGTGAAAAGGTAGGTAATAGTGGCGCCGGGGCGAATGGCTCGGGAAATTCAGTTTATAATGCAGGAAATGGATTGTTAATTAATAATGTTAATGATATTCCAGATAATGATGCATATTATTATTATGGATGGGGTGGTGCAGGTGGAAGTTATGGAGGTCAAGATCCTAACAACATTTCCAAGTATGGAAAATATGGAGATAAGAATAGTACAGCATCATCTACTAATCCAACAAATGTTGATAAAGCAGAGCCTCACCGTTTATATGGTGGAGGTGGTGGAAAAGGACAAACTGTAAACTTAAATGGCGCCAAATATGAACTTGGTGCTGTAAAACCTGGTGTAGACGGTGTAATTATTATTTATTATAAAGTACAATCTGAACCGGAACCTCAGGATCCTGATATATTGTATTATCAAAAACCATTATATTTATCAAGAGATGGTATAATAACTCAAAAATATTCTCCGAATGATACAACACCCGAATTAACTTTTGGAAATACAGAATATAGTCAAATAATGTTTTTAAATGCCAATAATCCGGATGATGTCGAAAGTATTTACTATAATAGTGATGGTTCTAATGACGAACTTAACAATATTGTACCTGTCTATTTTGCATATGAATATGCGAATAATGATAAATATCCTACAATTGGATATTACAAACAAGGAAATGTTCCCGACGGAAATGGTGGATGGAAGAATGACAATGAACCAAAACCGATCAAGTTTAAACTACTCGACGATATTAAAGATTATAATAATAACCCACAGAATACTGACGAATATCAATCTTATTATGTATACAAGTTTTATTTAATGCCCTCATTAGAGGGTAGTGGATCTTCAGCTAAGCCTAATTATACTTCAGCCGATAATGTTCAAGTTGGTCAATCCATTAGTATTTCAAGTAGTCTTTCCAATTATGGTGGGGGAGGATGGTGGGGATATAGAGTTATGAATTTACCAAGTAAAACTGAAAACTATAACCCAGTCAATTTTTCTCACGGCAACGATGCTCCGCCAACATTTACTGTGTTATTTACTCCTCCCACACCCGGTCCGTATTTCATGAATACATCTGCTGATTATATATATACTTCATATAGAAATGATGAGGTTGCACCTAACCCAACAGAAAACAAAATTACTGATCAATATGGCGATCCACAAGACGTAAATTTAGATCCTAATGATACTTATCCAACTACTCAACATAATTCACCAAATAATAATAGCAATGATAGCACCAATTATCGAACAAACCCTAAGCCTAATATTGGTGGTAGTAATGACGGTATAAATAAACCATATGGATATACAAGTATGACATATGATTTTGATGAAGATGATTTATTAAAATGCAATTGTAAATATATAAGTATTATTGCAATTAGTCCGGGTGGTGGTGCCGGTGGTGCGGGTGGTGGTACGAATACTAATAGGGGAAGTACTGGTCAAGGAGGATCATCTGGAATTGCCACTATTGGTGAAATAATTATTAATGATTCAAGTTATTATATATCAAAATGTGCGTTAGTTATAGGTGGCGGAGGTGTAGGTGGAATCGGTGGGCATCATGGAGACAACGGTGGGCATGCTGGACTTTGTGGATTTTCTGGTGGAGAAACATCTATAAACATCACGTTAACTAATAATAATAATTCTTCACAATCAATAAGTATACTGTTAAGTGGTGGAAAATATGGTATTGGGGGTAAAAATAGTAATAGCGATACGGGTGGCAATGCAAATGATAGTACTCCTATTCCAGGAAAAATAACTATTACAGATAATGATACAATAACAACTTTTGATAATAATAATATTTTGAATATCGAATCAGAAAATTACAATATAGTATTTAAACAATATTTAGGTGATGGAGGTAAAGATGGTGCAAATAAGAGTACGGGAGGTGGACAAGGTGGTGCTATAGATGAAAGTTTTTACACAGATATTATATCGTACAATAATTATATGTATGATGAAAGTACTACTATAGATGATCTTATTAATCGTAATTTAGTCTACACATATGAAAATCAAGGTTCAACTACTCAAGAAACAAAACTTGGTTTTGGAGGATTAAGTTCATCCGCAACACAAGGAACAAATGCCAAAAACTCTTATGCCGGTCGTGGAGGTTTTGTCGGAATAGTTATGTATTCTGAAAAACCAGCCGGTTATCCAGCTATAGATGTGTAAGAATTAAGAGTTAAGAATTAAGAGTTAAGAATTAAAAATGAGTTGCGGTTTTTTTGATAGTTATATTCATTATACAGTGAATTTAAGTATCAGCGATTATAAGTATCTAAGCTTAAAACAAAATTTGAAGTAAAATGAGTCTTGACTATTTGGAAAAGAAGAATGCGCATGAGCGCGATGCTCACATTAGTTTTGAGGAGGGGCCACATATTTACACCATTGATGGCGACAGTGGGTTTACTTCGGTTACCACATGGAATCACAGCCACTTTTCCGGGTTTAACGCCGATGCCATTATTGCGAATATGATGCGCTCACCGCGTTGGCCACAAAGTAAATATTTTGGCATGAGTGTAGATGAAATTAAAGCGGGGTGGGACAAAAATCGCGATGAAGCAGCGGCTGCTGGAACAAAAATGCATTACGACATTGAGTGCTACTATAACGACATGGACGTTTCGAATGACTCGGTGGAATACGGCTATTTTAAGAAATACTTGGAGTCTTATGGACACTTGAAACCGTTTAGGACGGAATGGATGGTATATCACGAAGAGCTTCGGTTAGCTGGATCCATCGACATGGTATACGAATGCGATGACGGGAGCGGCGACTTGCTTATTTATGATTGGAAACGATGCAAAGAAATTAAGAAAATAGATGGGTTCGGAAAATGCGGGAATAAAGAATGCGTTGAACACTTGCCCGATACCAATTATTGGCACTATTGCCTACAACTGAATACTTACAAGGCTATTTTAGAGCAGAAATATGGTAGGAAAGTGCGGGAATTGTATTTAGTGTGCTTGCATCCAGATAACAAAAATGGAAGCTATCAACGTATCAATGTGGTGGACTTACAAGAGGAAGTGGGGGAATTGTTTCAATTGCGAAAAAATAGTTTAAAACTATGAATATAAGGTATATAATGGAATTCGTGAAATTGTTGGAAATCATATTAAATTGGCTTTATTGCTTCTTTTTTTCTTCACAACACGCAGTCAATGATAATACTACTAATAAATCTTCTGGCGATAAATACGAATATAAATATATAAAAAGGTTTGATCAATTGAAAAATAATGAGGTACCATTGAAGTCGACAGAAAAATCACTTAGGTATAATTATAGTTATACCATGGACCACACTCCTTGTGGAAATATTGTGATGAAATATGATCGTGAACAAGAGTCGTTTACCTATTATTCTGATAAAAAGGATATACCTTATAAATATCTCGAGACTGTTGCTCGAAAATTTGTTATTAACAACGATTGCTTGGAATTGTACGTTGATATTCGAGATGAATTGCGGAAAAAGGTATATGATGTTGTTATTGTTGACGATACTTCAGATTATGGTGCCAAAGATGAGCGTATAAAAAGTGTATTTGCCACATTCAAAAAACAGAATGGTAATCAGAATATTGTCGGTGATGGGGCTGGGGCTATGACTCGATCTAAGGCTAAAGCTAAAGCTAACGCCAATTCTAAAGCTAACGCCAATTCTAAAGCTAACGCTAATTCTAAGGCTAAATCCAATGATAAATCAAAAAATGTTGTTTTTAAAGAAAATATCAATCGTTATAAATGGATTGGACGTTTTTGCGACTTTTCTATATTGGAAAAAACACACCAGGTACATGGGAATGATAATACTGTACCAGAAGAAATAAGCTTTTCTGAATTTAAAAAAAAAGAGTCTATACGAAGTTAGTTATGGTATTGTGAAAATAATTTATTTTATATAAATAAATTATTGTGTTATTATTTACCGCACCCACATCCTTTTTTTTTAGGTTGAGTATTATATTGATTATTTTGTGTATTTTGTGGTTGCCAATTTAATACACCCGCGATTTTCGCTTGACACGGATTGCTATATACTTTATTATCACATCCTATTACGGGTTTATACTCTTTTGTACATATTGCGTTTGGATTTATTTTTGTTTTATCAATACATAGTTCGTCATTTTTTGTAAAGAAAAAATACAGCGGTTTAAGCGAGGAAAACATTCTATTCATTTGTAATATATATATATATATATACGTTATATTTTTATTTATCTTTGTCTTTATCAGACTTCCACTTTAAAAACCCAATACTTTTATAAATATTAAAGGATGTTTCCAGGTGCTCTTGTGCTATCTGAAACGTTTTTCTCTCTTGGTCCGTCAGGCTTTCTAAATATTCCATGACGTATGGATCTTTATGTATCATTCCGAATCCTGATGGTGTTGGCATGTTGGTATATATATGTATATATTATCAACTGTACGATTCATTTTTTTTCATATTTAATATAACATAGCAATGTGCCATCCGTGATGACTCGAGATTTCTCCATCATATTCGTGAGTTCATAATCGAATATATATCCGTTTTCAATCAAGTATTGAAATAGGGATGGCAAGTTGTCAATACAAAGTAATTGCCCACAATCATCGTAAATCGCATTTATACAACTGGGTGGTGGGCAACTTTGTGGTGGAGGAAATTGAAATGGAGACAATTTTGGATTGTTTATTCGCCTTACTCGATTCTTTAAAGGCCCTTCGGGCATTGTATTGATTGTAAGAATCTGCCTATAGTCTTTGTGATGGCTGTCATAAAATGGTTGCTGTTGAATAGAATAGATTTTTATCATGGAGAGATTTATATTAATTGTTTATAAAAATAAAAATGAATACTAATCATTCTTGCTTTATATACCAACTAAGATTTATTATTATGGACTGCAATACAATGACCGTAGGGCCCAAAACAAACACTTTTCGACACAATTTTTCAGAGTCTATTATGAAATCACTATATGGTTTTGCAAAAATGCATCAATACGATGCTCGCAATGACTATAAAGATGCGTGGAAAGATTGGACTGAAAGCAATGAAGTGGCTATTCAAGAAGAGAAGGCCCGATTGAAGGGAAATGGATTTACAGGCGACTTTCAAGATAAAATGTATAAAAGTGGACGTTATTATTTTCGCAATAAGAAGGACTTTGGAGAACGGAAAAAAGAATCGGTTGTGAGGAAGCAATATATTGCGCTTGATAATGACTTGATTGAAATCATGGACAATCATATAATGCGGTATGGATATGGGCAGGGGCAAGGCCAGGGGCAGGTGCAAGGCCAGGGGCAGGTGCAAGGGCATGGGCAAGGGCAAGTGCATTGGGACGGGTTGAAGCCAGCCATTTGTTTCGAAGAATTTTGTATTAGACACGAAGAAGTTATTGATGAAGAAGAAAAAAGACTCTTTGAAGAATATGGTGTAGCACAAGAGGCCTATTCAAAGAAGATAAAGAAAACGTATAAAAATCGATATTTTCAACATAAAAAACATCTATAAAAGCATTGCATATATATATAACATTATAAATTACCTAATAAATATTATATTATGTTATAAGTAGATATGCTTCGAACTATGTGTGGGCGACCAGCGGTCAAAGCACAAGACCTTTTTACAAAAATTATGAATATTCCCATGTACGAATTGATGTATTTTATACCAGAAAGTGTTGAAAAATATAACATGTACACAAGCATTATTGAATACAGCAAGAATAGTGAGCCATTCTTGCAATTTTTAGTTAGAGAATGTGTGGTTTTAAAAGATCGAGAGCTGTTTTTTTATAAAAAACATCTACATACGTGCTTGGAAAGTCTTCATAGCAACAATATATTTTTTTATTTTCAAATAGACGATTTATATATTCATCAAAAAAGTGCCATGCCTTTATTGCATAATTTCGACAAGTCTTGTATTATGGATTTTAGTTGTATTGAAGATCGCGAAGCAGTAAAAAAACTTCTCGCAAAACCTATCAAAAATAAATACATTCCATTTACCTTGTTTTTTTTACATTTTGTTGCATTCTCTCTACTATCCGATGAGAAGAAGGAATGTTCTATTTATGAATTGTATGATACGAATGTTGGAGTATTCGATGGATGGAATCAAGACGAATTACTTGAAGTGGAAGCTATTGTTAATCGGGGAAAAACTTATGAAGGAATGTTCGATTATTACTTGGAACATAAGGAAATGTGGTTTCAATGGGATTATATAATGCTGAATCGAGGTTTCGAAAAAACCTATGGGAAATTAACTTAAAAGAACATATATATATGACTTCATATATGAAGGGTCAGAATAACTTGCATTACTTTAATAAGGTCGTTGAATCAAACGTGGGTAATAATCGGGAATTGTCGTGTACCGTTGCGGAAATCGTTGCATTATTTTTGCCTATTATGCCATCTTCTATATTGAATAGAGCGGTGTTGGTATGTTTTTACGTTATTCTATATAATGTTAGTGGACATATTCGTTATAGTGAAATGAAAGAAAGGTTTTTAGCTTCTCCGAAAAAGGACTTGCTATTGTCGGACGATGAAGAAGAGGAGGAGGAAGATGAGGACGATGAAGAGGAGGAGGAAGAAGAAGAAGAGGACGATGAGGATGATGAAGAGGACGATGAGGATGACGAGAGTTATCATGCTACAGATGAGGATCTTGATCATAACGAGGATCTTGATACTGATCCTAACGAGGATCTTGATACTGATGTTGACACTGATCCTAATGAGGATCTGGATCCTGATCCAGCAGATGATTCTGGTGATAAAAAGAACAATTAATAATAATAAAATAAAAAAATGATATTAGATGGATTATTATATAATGAGTATTCATATAACAATCTAACATGGTTAAAAATTCATTTGGCGGAAGCGGAGCGAAGAAAATGGGACGCAAGTTTCAAGGTGGAGGCGGTGGGGGTGGAAACCGTGCCCTACGTCTTGTTGTAGATGAAGATGAAATGTATGCATCTGTAACGAAAATGTTCGGCAATGGTATGTGCGAGGTTATATCTAATGATGCAAAGAAAAGACTTTGTGTTATTCGAAATAAGTTTCGAGGGCGCAGTAAAAGAGATAATACTGTAGCTATTGGTACATGGGTAATGGTCGGCGACCGAAGTTGGGAGTCTGGGGGTGGATCTGCCGATAAGTTGCCGAAATGTGATCTTTTGGAAGTTTATAATGATGGTGAAAAACAAAAATTGAAAAAAATTAATGGAATGAAATTGGCGCAATTGGCTCCAGATATTATGTCGGGGGTCGTGGCTGTGGCTGGTTCAGGTGCTGCCGGGGCAGGTGCTGGTGAAGATGAATTTGAATTTTCTAATGCAGACCACAGCATTACCGATAATATTGTCCATGAAATAAAACAGGATATAAACGATGGAGTTGCAAAGAAAATTATTACCGACGACGAGAATAATATTGTTTCGATTGATGATATTTAATGCTATATATATATATAAACTCCTATGCTATAAAATCAGATATTTCCTTATTTTTTGTTATAATTACATCAACTATTTCTCTATAAAATGGTCTAAATTGAAATCGACTTTTTTTCAATTCACTTTCAGCAAACCACCTTATTTCTATT
>Ga0233413_10000331_pt1 | contig 23299 bp, 30 predicted proteins | sample Na_anoxic_6_MG_FD_189019 | JGI IMG/M metagenome (GOLD analysis project Ga0233413, IMG submission 189019) | Seawater microbial communities from Saanich Inlet, British Columbia, Canada - Na_anoxic_6_MG | ecosystem: Environmental > Aquatic > Marine > Inlet | place: Canada: British Columbia...
CTTGGTCTACACCAGCTTTAAATTGGTGAGCTTCTACTTTGTCTACAGAGATTTTTCCGTATTCTTTTTTAATTCCTGAATTGTTTTCCATGATAATTGTGTGTTAATTTGTGTTTTTATGAACAGAAATATGCGTCTGTCCTTCGCTTTTATATTTATACCTTTCGTCTTCTAATCCTTGATTTAGTTGTTGAGTTCTATGACTCGCTGTGAAGGATAAAGATTTGGGAATGGTGAGAATATACTAAATAGAAAGAGCCCTCTAATTAAAGAGAGCTCTTAACGTATCGCCTGCTCATAGAGCAGAACTCTACGAGCATCTTAATGATGTATAAAAATACCAATAATGGCTATAAGTGTCAATCCACCAATGCCTATGATTGAACCAAGAAGAGCATCTTTCGATATTCTTTGTTCTTTCTTTTTAGACATTAATTTGGTATTTCTACGTGCTTTTGCACTAATCTTAGTGTAATAGTGATTGGTTATCATAATATATAGTTTAAAGGTTAATTATTTTCAGGATATATTTCTTCCCAACATTTAGGGTGTATTCCTGATATTAGTAATTCACGTTCATCTACAGATTTCTCTGGATATATATTTTGAACGAGTTTGATTCCTGCAATGTAATCATCATACTGTTGTTGCGTTTCTGCATCTATAGTAGATATTTTATTGCAATGAATACAAGGTTTTGTATAAATTGTAGGCATATATTTATTTTTAAATGTTAGGGAATAAAAAATCAGAGTTCTTCTATGTTAACCCTAAAACAAACATATAAATGAGGAACTCTGATTTAGACTTTCTATTGCGTAGAAAAGTTGGTGCATATCGAAGGATTTGAACCTTCTCTGACATATTATTTAGTCGTACCAACTAGTCCTACAAGTGGAGTTGATATGCATATGTGACAATTCTGTGACAAATCTATTAGATAGAAATGTCATAGAAATGTCATTTAATAATTAATTTAATTCATTTGTGCCAAGTTCCCACTATCTCAAGGGCGACTCCATACCAACCATAGGTCAATACTTCATAGTCTCGTAGGTATCCTGATAACTTGATAACACACAAATATAGAATGTAAGCTTACATACAAGCATCACTGAGCTGATTAAACTCTTCATCGTGAGTGAAGTCACTAGCCTGAATCACCCTATATCCTTCAAGACTCCTTCAAACGAGGTTTATCCAAGGCCTTATAGGCACGTTTCTTAAATGCTAAATGTATATTTAGCTATAATATTGTAGCATAACAATTAGTAGTGCATCCCGTTGCACCTGGATTTTAACGTTTCTGAGCATATAGCAGTTATCTATAGTCTGACTATACTCTAAGTGGTTTTGGGTATAATTTTCCTCCATACTAATTGTTAAATAGCCGTTTGTTTTCAGAATATATACCAACACTTGTTACTGCACCACTCTGGGTTTTTCAGTAACTTTGTATATATAATTTGCACTGTTAAGATTATTATAGTTCTGTGCCTAAACTATAACTCTACCTTTACTTGATATCTAATAGAATACTTCTATTCTAAAAGAGTAAAGGATTAGTATTGCCCACATTAAAGGTTTAACTAGTATATCTACTAATTGTTAAACTAATGAGTTTCTAAAACTCTTGGGCGCTGTTCTTTCATCTTTGAAGAGGAGTTGAACCTCACTCACATAACCCATTAAATGTTATGCTATCTATCTTCTACCTTTATAGTAGTTAAGCCCACGCTTATTGTATAGTTAATGCTATACTCAGATAGTACAAAGATAATTTATAAAAGCTGATACTGGTTGCGCAACTGCATATGTACCTAATTAAGGGTTATGACTAACTAGTATGTCACCAACATCCACTTTTAATATAATTTGATAAACACAGAGTGGATGAGGTGATCAATTTCTCAAGGACTCTGTGCCTGTGTAATTTGAACGGGCTAACAGTATTAACTGTTGCCCCTAGTATTGTTACATAATATAAGATAAATAAGATTTCTTAATATTACGTGCATATTTCTTTAGTTGAGTGTCAATATCATTTTGAGTTCTTACCTCAATAGCGATAGTGTTTTTAATGACAGTTACTGACTTCATTTCTTTAGTCTTCTTATCATTTTTCATTACAGTTACAAGTCTTTCTTCCATTACTGGAGCAACTTGTCTTAAGTGGATTGTTAATCTTTGCATATCTAATTGATTTAAAGGTTAATAAATAAAACTACATCCACCTTACGGACTATTAAGTTATTACGTACCATTGCACGAATTACTGGATGTAGTTAAAAATGTGTTTCTATTTTCTGTTGCCAAGCATAGTTGCTCCGAATGTTATTCATTTTGACCTAGGTCTGATCCTTGGTTTAACACTAGTCTTTGCATTACTAAGACAATGGAAATAAGGGCCACAAGAACGTAAATGTCCTTCTTCGCTTCTTGTTTCAAAACTTTGTCCTAGTTTACCATCAAAGACTAATTCCCTTACATCATTAAATGCGTGAGCATATTCGTGATTAAAGTCCATTAGAGCTTTGTTGTTGACTAGTATAACCTTATAGTTTTCATTAGATGTTTTATTCATCTTTGATATTCTATAATGTGGATTAGTTATCCTTTTGGCACTAACTTCAGTAAATACAAATAGTATATTCTTACGTTGACCATTTCTTCGATCTGTGTAATTAAGGGCTATTCTATTATTTAATATGCCCCATTTACTACTTGGCATAAGTAGATTATAATAAAATGTAAAGTAGAAGGGAAGGTTTCATCTCTTCCCTTTTGGTTTAGTTAGTTGTCTACTTTTGTCATTCTTTTGTCATTTAATCATATTTAATGATTAATTACTTGACATTGTCATTTCTATCCGCTACCTTCGGTGGGTCGGTTTATGGGATTAAGAATGTAATTTTTAATTATCGTTGAAGTTTTGTATTGTCTGTCTTAAATATTCTAACTCAGAATATATCTTACCAGTTTGGTAAGCTAAGAGTATTGCTTCATCTCTAGAGATCGTCGTCTCATCCATTAGTTCTTTAATGAATGCGAGGTTAACATTAACATCAACGTTGTTATCATTGAATATCATTGTTAATGTATCTGTTAATCTGTCTTTGTTGTCTATTCCATATAGGTCTAGCATTTCATCGTCAAATGTATATGATATTAGTATTGTTTGGTCGAATAAGCTCATCGTTATAAGTATTTAGGATTATGTATAATATTATGTTCGTATTTATCTACTGTTGTTATTGTGTTGACCAATATAGGAAAATCAATTAACATTTGTAGCAATGATATGAACTTATTACGTAATCTGTTGTGCTTTTGTGTCAAACTTGGGTCAATTTGTTTAATTAATTGACTTAAATCATGCTTATTTAAACTGATGTCTGTTGTGTGTGATTTAATCATAAGGCTATTAATTATAATTCTTATGTTAATCATATTGTTTGAAAAGGAGAAATATAGGTCTATAGGTCTAAGGGCGTAAGCCCTTAAACACATAACCTTTTAATGATATTCACAAACCTAATTCCCATTTATATGTGATTAGCACATCGATGTACCATTCTAGGAAATATCATTAAATATTTAAGCATTTGGATTGATTAACCAATCTAAGTTGGTCAATACTCCATCTATTATTACTTGTTCCTTTTTCATATGGCGATACGATTTAAGAATAGTGTTACCTATAGTGGTATTATACCTTATTATGATAAGGTATAATAAGAGTCATAGGATATAACTCTTTAAGCTTTATTGATGTTCAAAAAGAGAGTAAAAAAAAGGGTATAGCCGATAGGCTATACTCTTTTTGATACGAACTCGTATCCAACGGCTTCGTCAGTAAGACCAAGCTTTTTCGCTTGGGCGTGAGTGAAGAAGACGGAGCTAGGACGAGAAAGCTGTTTAGCTTTCTTGTCTAAAGAAGCGTTGAATTCAACAATGACGAAATTATCTGTTGTTTTGATGTTGGCGATGATATTTTTCATAACGCAATAGTATTAGCGGAGCGGGTTAGTTCCCACTCCATTACAAAGCGCGGGTCTTTGATTGAGATGGTCAACGTATTCATAAATAAATTAAAAAAATATTTTTTTTATTATTTTTTTTATATTTTTTTTTTATCTTTACATCGTATCAAATGATACTATCGCCACTACGAGTTTTCATAAGGTAAGCCTCCTGTTTTGTTTTAATTCATTCTTCTTTTTTTTATAGGAGGCTTTCTTATTTCTAAATTACATTCTAGAATATTACTGTCTACTATAGGGGATAGTTGTGTCTTAATTTATGAGTATATTGGTAGTGTTATTATTTTTACTATCTTTGTTATGCAATTTTATTAAAAAGAGAATTATGGAAAAAAGATATATACCCTCTGAAGAGGAAGTTAAAGAGCTAGGTAAATTCTTAAGGAAAGAACAAGATCTACAAGGATTTCATATTACGCAATATATAGGGGAAAGCGAAACTTATGATATTTCTATATATGAAGCTCAATTTAATGATACTTATGAAATAGTATTAGGGAATAAAGAAAAAGGAATCGTATTTATTGGAGAGTTAAAATCATTTGAAGAATTAAAAGATCAATTAAAGAGATGTCGACTGAGCTAAAATACTCAAAAGATAAAAGAGTAGTCTTTGATGAAGGTCCTCATACTTATATGTTAGGTAAAAGACAGTTGACTTCGGTCACTACATTTCTCTCTAGGTTTAAGAATAAGTTTGATAGAGAAGGTGTGTCTAAGGCTTATGCCAAGAAACATAAAATAGCTCAAGCTAAAGTGTTAGAGGAATGGGACCAGAAGAGAGATTTCTCTTGTGAGATGGGAACAGCTATACATAAGATATTTGAGGATTATATAGATGGTAAAGGAATTGTTGCTAGCGGAAAATATCCTAAAGAACAAGTAGCTATTGACTTTATATATGATTATTTTGTAAGTGGGAAGCTTACTCCTATAGAGTCTGAGTTAATTGTGTATGATACTAAGAAAGGATTAGCAGGACAGATAGATTGTTTAGCTAAAAAACCTGATGGTACTGTAGTGATGCTAGATTGGAAAACTAATAAGAAGTTAAATGATACTGGCTTTGCTGGTCAAAGAATGAAACAACCTTATACTCATCTACAGGATTGTAATCTTAATCACTATGCCATGCAATTAGATATTTATAAATCTATGTGTAAAGAATATGATATTAAGAAAACATTTATTGTCCACATAGGATTTGATAAATATCAAGTAATAGAAACAAAAGAAATATTATGAGTAAACTAACAATAGAAATAGATTTTAAAATAGGACAGATGGTTTATTTAAAGACAGATCCTGAGCAAGTAATCTTTATGGTAACTGCTCTTAAAGTAGAAGCAGACTGTGTATTATATGAATTAGTTGCGGGGCTTACAAGAGGCCAATTCCCTTCTATAGAGATATCTGAAAGTAAGTCAATAGAATATATGTAAGAAGTTTTATTTGGAATTATAACATAAAGTGTTATATTTGTAAATACAAGTTGCAATTATAATTATATGTTAAAGGAAATTCCTATAAAATGTACTGATAGAAACTTCTATCGGTTTTACGTAGAGCTATTGAATCCTATAGCCAAGTTACGGAAAAAAGAATTAGACGTCTTAGCTCAACTTTTATATTATGATAACAAATATAGAAGTCTCGAAGAGAAGATAAGATACAAGATACTTTTTGATCAAGATACTAAATTAGAAATAAGAGAGGTCCTGAATTTATCAGAAGCCTCTCTAAATAATAATTTATCAGAGCTCAGGAAGAAGAAAGTAATTAAAAATAATCAGATTGCTAAGGGTTATAGAGTAACTCCAGGCAAGCATAATAAATTAGTCTTCAACTTCATAATACATGCTGATTCAAAATAAGACTAAGAGAATTATTAAAAGGTTGGCTACTAAGTATAATCTATCTGAAGCAGAAATTACTAAGATAGTTTATGCAGGAATTACACTGATGAAGGATAAGATGAAAGAGGGTGACGGATATAATCCTGAGACCTATAGTAATACTAGAATAAAAGGATGGGGGATATTTGCAGTAAGACCTCATCGATTTAAAAAGAAAGGAGAATGATAAAAGAATTTACATTAGGAGCAGTTAAGTGGGACGTACTAGAAGTTGAACAATTTGAATCACCTAGTAAAATGGGAGAGTCTTTATTAGGTAAAACTGAAATATCTATTTCAAAGACTTGGTGTAATGAGATCGCTAGCGAACAAAGTAAAGAGGCTACTCTTTATCATGAAGTTCTTCATGCAATGTTAGATACATTAGGTTATTATGATATTAGTAAAGATGAACTACTAGTTCAAGGATTAGCTACATTGATACAACAATTTGAACAAACTAAGAAATAAATGAATCTATTAGAAGTAACTAGAAAGGATGGACTGGAGATAAATCCTCACTTGCTCGTAATAAAAGAGTTTAAGAAAATATGGACTAGAGATAGGAGTAAAAATAAAGCTAACGCTCAGAATGAATTAGCGTATATATATTATTGGTGTTCTGCTAAGTCACCTTATAGAAAATACCCTAATGAAGAAAGGACTGATAGGATTAAAGAAGATATCTTCGATAAGAATCCTAAATGGAAACCTGATCAGTTAATAAATGATGCATGTATTAAATATATAGAGTTAACTACTTCTATTTATATGGAATTACTACAGGATGCTGTTGGGGCTGCTCAACAATTAAGAAAATACTTTCAGATTGTTAATGTAGAAGATATGGATGAGAAAGGTAAACCTATATACGCCGCAAAAGATATCATAGCTAATATGAAATCAATAGGAGATGCTATCACTGGTCTTAAGAAATTAGAAGAAGAGGTAGAAAAAGATGAGGCTAAGACAGACTCAAAAATTAGAGGAGGAGGACAAAAAGGAATATTTGAAGATGCATAAATATATACAGACGGGTACTGATATTATTATAACATGGTGCTCGACATCTACGGATGAAGATTTAATAGATATAAAGTATCAATATATAAAAGATGGAGAAAAATAATAAAGTATTCAGAGTAAGATTTCATTTGCAAGCAGGAGAGAACTTTGAAAAATGGCAAGTCAAAGATGAATTAAATAATATAAAGTTCTATGATCCTAAAGAGGTTACTCTAATAATGGAGAATTGTACTCTTAAGAATAGAAGAAAGATTGCACAGAAAATTAACAAAGGAGCTAATAAGACTGTATGTGCTTGGGTACAATGTACTAGAGTTACTCCTGTTAAACCAAGATACGATGAGTTAGGAATTATTGTTCACTATAGTCCTCGTGAACATCCATTCTGGGAAACCAGAGGAAAGTGTTTAGATAACAAAGATTTTGGAGTATTAATTACTGAAGGAAAACTTGTAAAGGCTTTATTACCAAAACATATTAGAGATCAACATGAAGAAAAAAAAGCTGATAATACCATTATTCGATAAGGAGAAGTCATTTGATAAGCATGATAATTTTAGAGAAGCTGCCCTTCACTTTAAAGAGTTTGGTAGATATACTAATTATACTCCGAACGATCATCCTGGTTCTCAATATTACAAGTATTGGGAAGAAGAGCATCGTCGTTGTATAGAAGGACTAGACTTAGGATGGGATTTTATATCAGGTTATAATTATTGGTATCTCAATTACAGTCCGATACAAGTTGTAGAGTCTCTAGATGAAGTTAGCGAAGATGGTAGAGTTGAAGGTAGAAGGTTTGAAGACTTTCCTGCGTTCTGGGATGGTGATTATTATTACTATCACTATTTAGAAGAAGCAGAAAGTCGCGGTAAACACGGTTCTGTTTTAAAGACAAGGGGTAGAGGTTACTCATTTAAAGGTGGGTCAATGTTAACTCGTAACTATTTTCATATTCCTAAATCTAAATCTTATGCAATGGCATCTGAAAAAGCTTATCTTAATGAAGATGGTCTTCTTACTAAAGCATGGGACATTATGGATTTTGTTGATGAACATACTCCTTGGTCTAAACGTAGACATTTTGCTGATAGACAAATGCATAGAAGAGCTAGTTATTCAGAAACTACAGGAGGACTAAAAATAGAAAAAGGATACAAGTCAGAAATTATTGGAGTATCATTAAAAGATAATCCTGATAAAGCAAGGGGAAAAAGGGGTAAGCTAATACTTTGGGAGGAAGCAGGAAAGTTTCCTGGTCTACTTAAAGCCTGGCAAGTAGCACGGCCATCAATGGAACAAGGTAAAATTACTTTTGGTTTAATGATTGCGTTTGGTACAGGTGGTACAGAAGGAGCCAACTTTGAAGCGCTAGAAGAAACATTTTATAATCCTAAAGGTTATAATATTCATCATATAGAAAATATTTGGGATAAAGGTAGAGAAGGAACACAGTGTGGATTCTTTATGCCTACTCTTATGAACTATGAAGGATGTTATAATAAATACGGAAGGAGCGATCAAGACAAAGCAAAAGAATGGGAGGATAAAGAAAGAAAACTAATTAAAGAGAATGCTCAAAATGCTAATGCTTATTCTCAACATGTAGCAGAGAATCCTTATACTCCTCAAGAAGCAGTGATGAGAACTGCAGGTTCTATATTCCCAATTAGATATTTAAGAGAACATCTTACTGAAATAGAATCAGACACTAAGAAGTATATAGATACTTCATGGATTGGTAAGTTTGTAGTAGAAGCTACAACTGGTAAAGTTGATTGGAAACTGGACCCAGATGCTAGACCAATTACTGCATTTCCACTTACAGATTCAAACAATATTGATGGAGCTCCCGTTCTATATGAAATGCCTTATAGAAATGCTGATGGAGATATTCCTTATGGAATGTACATAGCAGGATGTGATCCATACGATCATGATGAATCTCAAACAAACTCGTTAGGTTCGTTATTTATAATGAATGTTCTTAACGACAGGATAGTAGCTGAGTATACAGGGAGACCTTCCACGGCGGAAGAGTTTTATGAATTGTCGCGTAGAATATTAATATATTTTAATGCTAGAATGAATTATGAGAATAACCTTAAAGGATTATTTACATATTTCAAGAATAAGAATGCAACTCACTTACTTACTGATACTCCTGAAGTGCTGGTAGACAAAGAAGTAATGACTACAACTATGTTGAACCGTAAGAAAGGTACACCTGGTACGGTAATGGTTAACAAATGGGGCCGAGAATTAATTAAGACTTGGTTACTAACTCCTTGTCCAGATAATCCAGACGTAATGAATTTACAAAAGATTCGTTCCATCCCACTACTAAAGGAGTTAATTTATTGGAACAAGGAAGGTAACTTTGATAGAGTTTCTTCGTTAATCATGTTAATGATTCAAAAACAAGAAGTTGCACGAATAGATGTTCATAAAGAAAAAAAAATAAAAACATTATCGCAAGATCCATTTTGGGATAGGCCATTTAAAACACAAAATAGCTATAATAAATGGAACTTATAAAAATAAATAATTATTATTGTAAATTGATAAAATTCAAAAAAAGAAATGGCGTATAATAATTTAACTCAGTTTCCTTCTCAAAAGAAATCAACTGCTCAAAAATTAGCGAGTAATAAAAAATGGGCAAAGGAATGCATTGATGCTTCTGAAGGTATTACAGACTTTAAAGACAATAGAATTCGTAGATCTTATTATAACAAGAAAGTCAACTATGATTTGTACAATGATATCTTAGATCAAAATGATATTCAACAAGTTACAAATCCAATGGGATTACGAGATACTTCATTTCCTGCTAAGATGCAAAACTATCCAATAGCTAATCCTAAGATAGATCTTTTATTAGGTGAAGAATATAAAAGAAGATTTGATTGGAGAGTACGTTCTGTAAACTCAGATGCTATATCACAAAAGGAAGACGAAAAGAAAAATCAAATAATGCAACTGATGAAGGAGCATTTAACTGAAGATGTATTTGATGAAGAAGAAGCAAAAAAAGAATTACAAAAATTAAATAAATATCTTAATTACGATTACCAAGATCTTAGAGAATTAAATGCTACTAGACTTCTTACATATTTATACAAAGACCAAAGCCTTAAAACAAAATTCAATGCAGGATTCTTAGACGGTTTAATTTCAGCAGAAGAAATTTATTGTTGTGATATTATATCAGGAGAACCAGTAATGAGAAAAGTAAATCCTCTTAATCTTCATACTTTACGTAGTGGAGATTCTCATTTTATTGAAGATTCAGATATCATAATTGAGTTCTCATATGAATCAATAGGGAGAGTAATAGATATGTTCTATGACGAACTTACGCCTAAAGAAGTAGATGACTTAGAGTCTGGTCATTCTTTAAAGAGCGAAACTAATTCACCATTGAATCATAAAAGTGCTAATGCTATTTTTGATCTTAGCACTTTAGCACAAGAACGTAATGGACAAGATGGACTGGTTGAAGTAAATTCAAATGCTGATCAATCTTATACAGGTGGAACATACGATACTGAAGGCAATGTAAAAGTTACTAGAGTAGTATGGAAATCTAGAAGAAAGCTAGGCAAATTAAAATATTACGACGAAGAAGGAAACGAACAAGAAAAGATTGTTGACGAAAACTATAAAGCAGAGAAAGAGAGAGGAGAAGAAATTAAATGGATTTGGGTTAACGAATGGTGGGAAGGTACAAAAATCGGGGAGAATATTTATGTTAAAATTGGACCACGTCCTGTACAATACCGTTCAATGGATAATCTTTCTAAATGTTATCCTGGATATGTAGGCACACTATATGCTACTAATGATTCAAAAGCGAAATCATTAATGGATAGAATGAAACCATATCAGTATCTATATAATGTATTTATGTATAGAACTGAATTAGCATTTGCTAAATCTAAAGGTAAAATTGCACAACTTGATTTATCTTTAGTGCCAGACGAATGGGAACTTGATAAATGGATGTACTATGCTGAAGTATTAGGATGGGCCCCTGTTGACAGGTTTAAAGAAGGAACTAAAGGTGCAGCTCAAGGAAAATTATCTGGGCAATTCCAACAACCTACTCAAGTATTAGATATGGAGATGGGTTCATATATTCAACAACATATTATGATGTTAGGATATCTAGAGAACCAAATGGGAGAAATAGCAGGTGTTACTAAACAACGTCAAGGACAAATAGAGAATAGAGAATTAGTTGGAAACGTTGAAAGAGCAGTTAGTCAATCATCTCATATTACTGAGAAATGGTTTTCTGTTCATGATAATACAAAACTAAGAGCGCTAGCTACTTTATTAGAAACAGCTAAGTACGCATATAAAAAAGGTTCTAAGAAATTACAATATGTAACAGACGAGTTACAAACTGTAATGTTTGAAATAGATGGAGAAATGTTTAACGAAGCTGACTATGGATTATTTATCTCGAATACTAATTCGGATATGGAATTACTTGCTTCTCTTAAGTCACTTGCACATGCAGGTATACAAAATGATAAGATATCGTTCTCACAACTTATGGATATATACAATTCAGAATCTATATCTAGTATTCGTAGAAAAATTGAGAAGAGCGAAGCAGACAAAGCTCAAGAAGTTCAAGAAGCTCAAAAACAACAACAAGAGCACGAGCAACAAATGGCAGCTAAACAACAAGAAGTTCAAAAAGAACTTCAACAAATGCAAATCGATAACCGTGAAGACGAACAAGCTCATGAGATGGAGAAAGCATTACTGGATAGTAATACTAAACTTCAAATTAAAGCTATGGATTTCAACACAGGAGAAGAAAGAGATGATGATGATACTAATGACAATTCTGTTAGAGATGACATCGATTTACAAAAACTTGTTCAATCTGGAAAGAAGATAGAGCAAGACTTTCAGTTGAAAAAAGAACAACTAACGGAAACTAAACGTAAGAACTTAGCTGACGAAAGAATAAAAAATAAGGATTTGAAGCAAAAAAAGGAGATAGCCTCCAAGCCTGCTATGACTAAATAAAAAAGCTATAAGCTAATTTTTATTGTTAGAAACACTAACAAAAAATTGTAAAATCACTAAACAGTAACTAATATTGCATTATGAATTTAGACGGAGAAATAAATTTTGATATAGACTTGAATTCAATCGGAGACGAAATGATTCAAGTAGATATGCCAGCTGGCGCGGACGTTGCATCCTCGACAGAAGACCCAGAAACTCAAGAAATTGGGAAAAACTCAACAACCTCAGAAACCGCAGTGGACGCAGGAGAGGCGAAAGAGAAAGATCCGAATCTTATTGAGATTCCTGATACACCAACCAATCAGTCAAAGACTGAGGATAATAATTCTGGAAAGAGCCCTTCTCAGAACGCTAAGGCGTCTGATTCTCCGACAGATAATAAAATTGCAACTCTAGCTAAAGCATTAACTGAGAAGGGCGTTCTTTCTGAAATACCTGACGATTTTGATGGTACAGTAGAAGGATTACTTGGATTAGTAGGAGGAGAAGTAAACACAGGAATACAATCTTATAAAGATTCGCTTCCTGAAGCTATTAGAAACGTTATCGATAATTACGAAGAAGGAGTTCCTTTGGACAGAACAATCGCTAATCAATCTAGACAAGTAGAATACAAATCCATTACTACAGAATCTATAAATGATAATATTGAGCTCCAAAAAAGATTGGTAGCTCAAGATCTAATCAACAGAGGATACTCGGAAGAGAAAATCGCTAAAAGATTAGAAATGTTTGAAAACAATGAAAGTCTGATGGAGGAAGCAAAAGATGCTCACTCCACTTTACTTCAAGCTGAAGAATACCGCGAAATAGAAATGAAGAAAAATGCAGCGGCTAATTTTAAAAGGCAAGAAGATAACAATAGAAAGACTTTAGAAGATATTAAAATTTCTATTGACGCATCTGAAGAGATTGTGCCAGGAATGAAATTAAATAAAACTTCTAGAGACAAGTTATACAAATCATTAACCTCTCCAGTAGATAAAGATGCAAATGGAAATCCCATGAATGCAGTCGCTGCTACGAGAGCTAAAGATGTGTTAAAGTTCGAGACTACTTTACATTACTTACATCAGTTAGGTGTATTTAATGGAGATTGGTCTAAGTTAACAAAAGTAGCTAAGAGCAGCGCCTCTAAAGAATTAGAAGCCCTTCTTGATAATACTAATGACTTCAACGGAAACAATTCAGGTTCAGCAGGAGTATCTCCTGGTGCTGGTTCGGTTCTAGAAGGAATGAAGATTTTTGATAAATAAGTAACAAGTAAAATTTAAATAATATATGTTAATTTCACCACTACAAAAGTATGAGCCAAAAGATTGGACTGGCCTTACTACCGAAAATCACTTAGGGGCATTGTTCGCAATAGAACCTCAATTAGTGACAAGTTTAATTGAAAATATCTACCAAGTAAATCTTGGCGATGATTTAATTAGCTTTATGAATCAATTTCCAGTTGAACATCTTGAAGATGACAGACCATATGAATGGATGTTACAAGGTGCAGATGAGAAAAACTATCCATTAGTTGCTTCTTATGCTGATTTCGACAAAAATGCTTTACCAGCGAATGCAGGTATTAACATCACAAGGTTTGTCTTAGAATTTCCTGAAAGAGGATTCGAAGCTACTGACGTTATTGTTGGTAACAAACCAGATCTATACAAGTTGAGAGTTGTTGCAGACCCTGTGCCTGCTGGAACTAACTACTTATATATGGTTGAATTAGTAACAGGTGATAGCAACCTTTCAGTTCCTGCTGAAGATGTAGCTGCTGGTACTAAGTGGTCTAAAGAATATTCTTTAGTTGAACAAACACTTTCAACTAGAGGTGGACTTACAAGTCACACTTCTCCTTTCAGAATGCAGAATGTAATGTCTATGATTCGTAAGCAATACACTGTACCTGGAAACATGATCCGAAAAGGTAAGAATAAGCCATTGGCTTTCTCTTGGAAAGATCAAAGTGGTAAAACTCAAACTGCTTGGATTAATAAGTTAGATTATGACTTTATGGTTCAATGTCGTAGAGAAATGGCTAGATTGTTAATGTTTGGAACATCTAACAAAAAAGCTGATGGTACTTATGGTAACGCTGGAGATTCTGGATTCGAGATTCGTTCTGGAGCTGGTTTAAGAGAGCAAATTGCTCCTTCAAACAAATTCATGTACAACAACTTCGATCTTGATTACTTGACTGAAACATTGTTAGGTTTATCTGTAGGGAAATTACCTGAAGATAAGAGACGATTTGTATTAGGAACTGGAGAGTACGGAATGTATCAATTCCATAAAGCTGCTGAAGAAAAAGCTTCTAACTTTACTCCTAACTTTTCTCAAGATAGAATTTACAAGTCTGGAGAAAACAAAATGGGATACAGAGGTCAGTTCTTAGAGTATAAGACTGTAAACGGTATTACTGTTGAACTTATGCATGTACCTCAATATGATGATCCAGTTAGAAATAAATTGTATCACCCAGATGGAGGTTTAGCTGAATCTAGACGTTATACTATCATGGACTTCGGTACTGCCGATGGAGACGCAAATATCAAGCGTGTTGCTATGAAAGGAGATGAAGAAATCTTCAAGTATATCCCAGGTTTAAGAGATCCTTATTCTCCATACAACAACTTGACTAAACCAGGAATGGCGTCTACATCTGTTGATGGTTACGAAGTACACAAAGCGTACATCGGAGGAATAATGGTTAAAAATCCAATGAGAATGGCGGAATATATTCCGAACATTTTAGCATAAAATATATAACTAGGCAGTCTGCAGAAAACTGTGGACTGCCTTTTTTTTAATTAATAATAAATAAAATGGAGAAAAAATCAGTAGTTGCAACTGAGGAGTTTAATCCTCTACAAGAAAAAACAATTAGAATAGTAGCTGTGCCAAGGAGTAATAATTTACCTCCTGATCACGACGGAGCATTTATGTTCACTGGAACAAAACATAGTGTTTGTTTACCGTTCGACATTAAGAAAAATGGATTGTGCAGAGTCCTCACAAGAGAGGAACAAACGTTCTTTGAAAACGAATTAGATTTAGAAAAAGGAGATTTATCTGTCCATAAAAAGAAAGATAATTTCTGGCATACGTTCTACGTAGTTCTAAGTAAAGATGACCACTCATTAGATCTTAGTGATCCAATGGATAATCTTCGTTACAGAGTACTAGCTGTACAACCAGATGTAGCCCCAACATGGGAGCAAAGATATAGTTCAGGTGCATATAAATTTGCATTAGTGGATGATGAAGTTAAAACGAGAATTGCTGTGAAGCAAACAAATACTCGTAAAGATGCGTATAAGTTCTTAGGGAAGGTTGAAGACCATCCAGATAGAATGAGAGACGTTCTTCGTATCTATGGAGAAGATCCTGGAGCACGAGGTAAGAAGAAAAAAGATGAGTATAGAGAAACATTAGTTAAATCTTTAGGAGACTTAATTGATGATGATGCTAAATTAGAAAAACTAATGTTAGTAGTAGCTGATCCTCATTTTGAAATGAAAATATTTATTGAAGATGCACTTGCGATTGCAGCATTAAAGAAAGAAGGTACTAAGTACTATCTTCCTGGAGATGATAAAATCGGTGGGACACTTCAAGAAACTATAGATTATTTTAAAAACGCAGTAAACCAAGATGTTTATTTGAAAATTAAAAATCAAATCGATATAAGTAACTAATGCAGTATTTAACAGCCGCCGAAATGAAAGTTGAGTTTGAAATCTTATTTGATAAGATTACTAACTTATCAGCACCAGGATATGATAATGATGAAATATCATTATTCTTAAACTTAGCGCAAGAGAGAATTTTAAAAGGCAGACTGAATCCGAAAGGAAATAAATACGGAGATACATTTGAAGAAACAGAGAAAAGACGTAAAGACTTTTCTGAATTAATAAGAGATGCTATAGATGGGAGTGGTAATTTAACCACTTCCATTTCTAGTAATCAAAACGGAATACTTCCTAATGGTGTATTTTTTGATTTACCTCTAGACTTTTTATATGCTATTACAGAAAGAATAGAAAGCGATATTGTTTGTGGAACAAGCTTTAAACAAATAGATGTTAAGCCTATTACTCATGACCAATATAATATTAATGTAAATAATCCATTTAAACAACCTGATGATAAATTAGCTTGGAGAGTGGACTTTAGTAGAGAAAATGTAAGTTCTACAGAAAAAAAGAGACATGAAATTATAACTGATAGTTCATATTCTCCAAAAAAGTATTACCTTCGCTATATTAAACGTCCTGTGGACATTAATATTGATGGAGCCATAGATTGCGAATTAGATGCTGCAATACATAGAGAGATTGTAGCAAAGGCCGTAGAAATAGCATTAGAGACTGTTCAGGACCCAAGATTCCAATCGATGAAGATTGAAAATAACGAAATTGAATAAATAAATAATAATTAACTTAAAACGTGTAAAATGAACACAACAACAAATTCACAACTTTTACTGGTAGCTCTAGATGTAGCTAGAACAGCTTCAGTAAGTTTAGACCCTACATCAGCTAACTATTTAGCTGACGGAGAGGTAGTAGTAACAAGAGAAGATGGTAGAACAATATTAGTAGCCGCTGCTAGTCCAATGCCAGCTAAAGTAAGAGTCGTACAACGAAAAGGTGATAAGCTAGTAGCTTCTCCAATTCTTGACGGAAGCAAATTAAAATCTTATAAAGGTGCTGCATATGCTGCTGCAACTGAACAAGTAACTTACATTGGATATAATGGTGCAAGCGAAGCTATTGACGTAATCAATTCTAATGTTTACTTAACAAGAGTTATCCGTCAGGATACACAAGCTACTTTCTTAAATAAAGAAATGATGAAGTTTGGTACTTTAAAATCTAGTGCTTCTGCTTCTCAATCTGAAATTTCTTTAGGATTAGCTTCTTCTTTAATTGCTAACTTTGCAAGAGAGCCAGAGAAAGAAATTAAATTCGAAAGTGTTTGCGATGACGCAGGCGCAATTATCCCTACAGGGACAGGTACAGTAAATGTATCTAACGGTTCTAAAGTTATCACATTCTTAACTGATGTAGCTGATGCAACTGGAGCAACTGTATTATTAGTTAACGAATTTTTAAGATTCGGAACTGCTGTAACTGATCCAGTTTATAAGATAATGTCTATCGATGTTCCTAATGAGCAAATCACTTTAGATCGTCCTTATGAAGGTGTTTCTGATAGTGCTGTAGCTAATAATACAATCGAGCGTATTACTGTAGCTTTAGGTGCTGCTGCTGACTGGGGTATTAAAATGACTGGTCTTGCTAGAAAATTCACTGCTGGTACTTTCAAATATTCTAAAGTAAGATTTGAAGTAACATTAGCTGAAGACTTCGGTACTACAGTTGTTACTAAAAGTGCTGCTGCAACAGAAGGTGTAGGAATGTACGAACAAGTAGCTGAACTAGAATGGTTTGTAGGAAGTAACGCAATCGAAAGAATTGGTACTCCTTCTCCAGTTATTACTGCTTCAGTAGGAACTGAGTCTGGTCACGGATACGGATGGATTGAAATTGCTTGCGATAACGTATCTCATGTAGGCGTTGCAGGACCTGCAGTTTCTAAAATTGAAGTAAAAATTGCTTGTAACGGTGGAGCAGCTGGTGGTACTTTTGGTACTTCTATTACTGATAACACTAACGGTGTTGCTGATACACTTGATGCATGGGCATCTGCTCATGGCGGATTTGCTGCTTCAGGATTAGCATAAACAAATAATTATAAATAATATATAGAGCTCTTCGGAGTTCTATATATTTTTTTGTATTTTTACCTTAACATTATATCCTTTTTTTCATGGCATTAGAATTAAAAATATCCGCTTGTATAAAAAACTCTTGTAACGAATTACAAATAGAAGACATTACTGGAGTTTATGATGCTAGTGCTAATCCAACTGGATGGGAAAATGCAGCTACAGTATTAGCAGCAAATGTTTCAACAGTCGAACTTATTATCACTTATCCTGATGGAACTTCTCAAACAGAGACTTTAACGTCTCAATTTCCTGGTACAGTTACAGGAATAATTACTTACGACCCTATTACTGTTTCTGACCTATCAAGTTTCTCTGATGGGCTTTATAGTATAAAATATAAAGTAACTACAGATACAAACGTAGTTTACTCAACAATTTTACGACCTTACTTTACATGTTTAGCAGAATGCTCAGTAAATAAACTATGGTCCGCATATGCATCTGCATTTTGCGCTTCATCTTGCGATGTTGAATTAAAATTAGAAAAAGCTCAATTAGGCGAAGCGTTATTGAGCGCTATACGTTCAGCAGTATTATGTAATAATACAACAGCTGCAGATAGTTTATTAGAAAGATTAACCCGACTTGCAGCCTACGAGGACTGCGGTTGCTAAAAATATTATAAAACATGTCATGTAATTGCTCAGACCAATGCTCAACTCCTATAACAATCCCTACAGGAAATGCAGGAAATGATGGGGCCGATGGCTCAGATGGAATATTCGGAGGCTTTTCAAGCAACTGGTTATTTTCTAGTTCTACTTCAACAGGACCATCAGCAACAGAAATAAGATTAAATAATGTTACTCCAGCATCAGTAGCATTTATATATCTAGCTGACTCAAATGCAAATAGTATAGATATGAGTGCTTTTCTTACTAGTTTTTATAATGGAGCTAGTTTTGGAAAAATAAGATTATATAAAGAAGACGATAAAACTAAATTTTGGTTAGGAACAATAACTGCTGTTACAGATAATGGCACAGATTTTCAATTAACTGTAACTCATATTCAAAGTAACGGTACGTTTACTGCTGCAGATTCTATTATTGTTTCATTCGCTCCTGCAGGTGCAGATGGTGCGACTGGTGCAGCTGGTTCTAATGGAACTAACGGTGTTGATGGAGTAACAGTACTTCACAATGATTTAGCTACTTATTCAAGATCGCTAGCTACTTTTGCTAGTGTTACTTCTTATCTTCTTCCATTTGGAAAATTAGCTACTAATGGTTCAATGATAAAGATTAAACTTCTTTTAAGTCATCCATCGCTACTTAAAATTGATAGCGCTATTCAATTACATATTAATGGAACGACAGCTCATTCAGGAGTCGGAGGAACACCTTCTCAATTTATACTTCCTTATTCAAGTACTCAATCGATATTAGAATATACTCTTCATAGAGTAGGAAATACTTCTGCCGCTTCAGATTTTAGATTTTCTTTAATGTTAGCTTATCAAGAACAAACTGCTTTAGCAGGATTTGAAAATCTTGTGTCGATAGGAGCTTTAGATTTTGATAACAATACTACCAATATAGAAGTATATCTTAAAGGTAATGGAAGCGACAACGTAAGTCTTAAAGGATTTTCAGTAGAGAACTATATAAAATAACAAACAATGATTATAGAAACTTATAAAGATATAGAAATACAAGCTGGAGGTCTCGTTTATGAAGGAGCAACTTCTGCTTCTGCAAATATTGATGTTAATGATCCTACAATAGTTTATAAAATTATTAGTACGGGTACTCCAAGTATGGGAGCTAGTTATACTGTAGCTGCTACAGGTACTCCTATAAAAGGAAATAAAGTTACTATTAAGTATGAAGCAACTGTAGATTTTAATGGTAATACTCTTACGTTAATGGGAACAACTATTGATGTAGCTTATGAAGCTAAGAAATTTATTGTAGAATCTATTTATGATGGCGCAGCTTGGAATACAATAGTATCAGTTGATTTTGATCAATCTGATATTATTATTGCTGACTCTATTAAAGCTGATGCAGTAACTAGTACAAAAATATTAGATAATGCTATTATTTCATCAAAAATTTTAGATGGCGCAGTAATAGCTTCTAAATTAGATCCTTCAATACTACCAATAAAAGCAGTAAATGTAGCTATTCCTTCTGCTGATATATTGACTGGTAATGCTACTCCAATATCATTAGTAATCGATAACCTTAAAGAATCTTATCTTCTTTTAGGTGCAACAATGAAATCAGATGCAGGAGGAACAACTCCTTATGCTACTAATACAATTATTCAAATATTTCAAAATACTGCACAAGAACCTTTATTTGAAAGTGATTTATTAGGATTTGCTACTGGAGTAGAAAAAAGATATCAATTAGCAAGTCACGACCCAATTATTAATAGAAGTCAAATTATTTTAAATAAAGGATTTAATATGACTATAAAAACAGGAGATCCTACTGCTGGAGACAGTGATATAAGCATACTTATATATTATGTGGTAATAACAAATTAAAATGTATACGTTAAGTTGTAGAAATAAACATATTCAAGCAATACAGTGTCTTCACGGTCAACTTGGAGGTACTCTTGCTACTGCTCTTGCAACAGGTAGAGGAGATACTTCATGTTTAGTAAAAAGAGTTAATATTATACGTGCGTATTTAAGAATTCTTTATTGCCATTGGGCTCCTACAAAAGAAATGAATCATTTATCTTCTATAAGTATAGATGCATTATCTGTTAGTCTTACTATTGATCAAACTACTGTCGCAGGAGGACTTATACAATATTCTAGCGCAGGAGTAACAAATTACATTGTAGGTCTTGAAGCAATTTTAGATATGTTTGATGCAGATCCTAATATATCTGGAAATATAGTAGGAAATAAATTATACATTTGGTCAAGTAGTCCAGATGCTCCAGTATATTCAAATCTTACAAATATTACAGTAGAAGAATTAACTAACTCTACAGAAGATTTTTTATTAAAAAAGAATTGTTTAACTGACTCACAAATAAATGACATTATAACATCAGCATATAAAGTTCTGGAAACAGAATCAGGATGTGGATGTTCTTAAATAAAATAACATAACATGATATCAACTAAAGCAAAAAATATTAAAAATATAACTTCGATTGAAGATGAAGCTATTATTAAAGTAGAAGGTCGAAACGAACAAGAAGTAGGAATTAAATATTCTGATTTTGTAAAGCAACTTCCTTTTAAAATAAAATCTTGGTATTCTTTACCGATTGCAGACCCTCTTGTATGGGATTATTCACTTGGGTATAATGCAGAAATTACTTTAGGTGTTAACTCAACATTAGCAGAACCAACGAATGTTGAGGATGGTGATTATGGAACTTTAGTAATTATTCAAGGTCCGATTGGAGGTAAAACATTAACGCTTCCAGCTTCTTTTAAAGTTGTAAACGGTGGTGCAGGAGCAATTACTTTAAGTCTCGCTGCAAATGCAGTAGATTCAATTTCATGGATAAAAAAAGGAAATGATTTCCTTGTGACTATTGGATTGAATTTTACTTAAATAAATAGAATAATCATAAATAAAATAACAATATCATGGACGCATCACAAGAATTATTAAATAAATCAATAACAGGAACTAATCCTTACTTTATTTCAGATACTGCTACTCATACTGGATTATCTGGTTATGCTGTATATGCTATTGAAGATACAGTAATAGCAGGATTTGTACCTTCTCCAAAAGGAAACACTTTAGTAGGTGAAACTATATTAGCAGGTCATGTTTGGTATTTATCATGTACAGAACTTACTCTTACTTCAGGAGCATGTTTTGTATACAATCACCATACTATAGTAGGATAAGGAATTATTAAATAAACTCAGCATTATGTCATTAGGATTAGGATTAACTCTATATAACAGCGGTCTAGTATTAAGTGCTGGAGGAGGCGCACCGTTCGCTAATACTAAGAGCCTTAGCTTTGATGGGGTGGATGACTATGTTTCTATGCCAAGACCATTGGACTATGGTGACGCATACACGATAGTCTTATGGGCAAAATATAATGCTACTCCTTCGCTTAGTAATATTTTTAATATAAATGACGGGGCAAATAATATAGCTCAGGCCTATTTTTGGACTTTAGATAACGGCATTATTTTTAAAAGTGGCAATGGCAGCCATTTCCGTTTATCTTCTGACCCCGATATTACACTTTGGCATTGTTATGTTTTTACATATAACGGAAGTTCTACGACTCAAATTTATGTAGATGGAGTATTAAATGTTTCCTCAACCGTGAATAGTTTAGGCAATGCAAATGTAGATGCAATGGAAATAAGCAGAGGGCTTAGTGGTGGCTATCAGTCAAATATGAATGCTGATGAAGTTAGTGTATATGATAGAGTATTAACACCAACAGAAATAACAAGCATTTCATCAGCTCCAACAGACTTAACAAGTTTAAATCCCCTCGCATGGTACAGAATGGGAGATAATGGGGATTACAAATCTCCACAATGGCTAATACCTAACAATGAGAACAAAGACAAAGTTTCAAATTACTCTATGGATTTTGATGGTGTGGATGATTATATTTCTGTTAGTGATAATTCTATTGGACAAACACAAAATATTAGTTATAGTATATGGGTTAATTTGGATGTAACTACAAGACAATACATTATAGGTAATCAGTCAAGTTCCAATGGTGGTTGTGGTTTACAAATTGAAAGCGGAGATGTTTTGGTATTTCAAATGGCAGATGGAACTAATGATAGTTTTTCTAATTCAAGAGTTGCAAGTTTTAGCACCTATGCGCCTATAAACACTTGGAATCACATTTTAGCTACTTGGGATGGTACAGATTCTAAAATATACATTAATGGTGTTTTAAGAAATACTTGGAGTCCAACATTACCTTATACTATTAGCGGTTATGATACAACTTTTAATATAGGCTGGAGGGCAGCAGGTTTTGTGCTAATGACCAACGGCAAATTAGATGAATTAGCTTTGTTTGATAGTGCTGTTTCTATTGGGGATGTTTGGGATGGAAGCGGTCAACCTATGGATGCTTCTGCTGTTAGTGGGATAACTAACTATTGGAAGATGGCTGATAATTCTACGTTCTTAACAAATTGGACTGTTCCCGATGAAGTAGGAACAAGTACGGGAACTTCTGTAAATATGACAATAGAGGACAGAATAGGAGAAGCACCAAGTAGTGAGAATAACGCGGTAAGTTTCAATATGGATGAAGTAGATAGAGTTACAGACGTTCCAACATAATTTTAAATAAATAAACTATGCACAATACAAAAACATACGCAACAATTAACCTTTCAGACATTGGATTAATTGACTTTGCACAGATAGGAGAAACTTCAGCAAGTACAGTAAGAAAGTCTTTAGACAATACTCAATTTGTAATAAAATGGCAAGAGGGATATGTACCTACTTTTATAACGGATGCTTCGGTTATTCCAGTAGGAACTTATGACCACC
>Ga0233413_10000332_pt1 | contig 23270 bp, 20 predicted proteins | sample Na_anoxic_6_MG_FD_189019 | JGI IMG/M metagenome (GOLD analysis project Ga0233413, IMG submission 189019) | Seawater microbial communities from Saanich Inlet, British Columbia, Canada - Na_anoxic_6_MG | ecosystem: Environmental > Aquatic > Marine > Inlet | place: Canada: British Columbia...
ATCCGGTATCAGCAATTGTGGCGGCAACTTCAGCCAGTGCACCGGGCTTATTGATGATCTCAACTATAATTTCGGCCGAGAATTCCCGTTCAATGGTTTTTTCCCAGTTAACGGCAATCCATTTTTTGGGGTGCTTGCGAAATTCACTAAGGTTTCCACAAACACTGCGATGCACGACGATGCCGTGCCCGGCGCTCAGGTAGCCCATGACCTCGTCACCGGGAATCGGATAACAGCAACGGGCATATCGAATTATCAGGTTTTCTGTGCCTGCAATTGCGATGGGCGAGCTGGTGCCTGCCGAGATGCTATCGGTTGATGGGCTTTCAAGCAGAAATTTTGATACGAGTGGTGCAAGGCGTTCACCGAGACCGATTTTTTCAAATAAATCATTCGTATTTTCCATGCTGAAATCATTCAACATCGATTGCATTCGGTGCCGGTTAATTTTGCGCAGTGAACTACCGGCATCACGTAAAGACTGATTCAGCAGGCGTCGACCCAGGTCGCGGGCCTCACCATGTTGTAAATTTCTGAGGTACTGACGAACGTTGTAACGTGCTTTCGCCGTTACGACGAAGTTGACCCAGCGGGGATCGGGACTCGCGTTCTTGGTGGTGATGATTTCAACAGTTTGGCCATTCTTAATTGGTGTGCGTAATGGCACCAGTCGTCGGTCAATTTTGGCTGCAACACAACGGTTGCCTACGTCGGTATGTACAGCGTAGGCAAAGTCGACGCAGGTTGCACCACGTGGCAACCGCATGATTGTTCCTTTCGGTGTAAAGACATAGACATTGTCGGGGAACAGGTCAACTTTGACATGTTCCATAAACTCTTCTGAATTGGCTGCTGACTGCATATCGCTGATGCTTTTGAGCCATTCACGGGCACGCACTTGCGGCGGGATTACTTGCTTGTCCGTTGCCTTGTATTGCCAGTGTGCGGCGATACCGCTCTCGGCAACCTGGTTCATTTGTTTGGTGCGAATCTGTACTTCGATGGGTATGGCATTGGGGCCGAGTAGCGTCGTGTGTAGTGATTCATAACCATTGACCCGTGGTATCGCAATAAAATCCTTAAAGCGTCCGGGCACCGGTTTGTAAAGCTTATGCGTGATCCCCAGCGCCCGGTAGCAGTCGTCTGAAGATTCGACCACGATGCGAAAACCAAAGACATCGGCAATTTCACTCAGTGAACGTTGTTTCTCCAGCATTTTACGATAGATGCTATAGAGATTTTTCTGTCGGCCATGAACCTGATTGGTGATGCCGGCTTCGTTGAGTGCTTTACTTAAACGGTCAGAAATTTTACGTACCAGGTGGCGCTGATTACCTTGTGTCTTTTTAACTGCCTTATCGAGTACGCGATATCGATATGGGTAGGCAAACTGGAAACCAAAAGTTTCCAGATCAGTCTTGATGTTATAGACGCCAATTCGATTCGCGATAGGGGCGTAGATTTCCAATGTCTCGACTGAGATACGCCGTTGCTTGTCGGTGGGCAATGCATCTAGTGTTTGCATGTTGTGCAGACGATCGGCGAGTTTTAGCAGGATGACACGGATGTCATCAACCATCGCCAGCATCATTTTGCGGAAGCTTTCTACCTGCGCCTCGGCACGTGAATCAAATGAAAGCCGGTCCAGTTTGCTGACGCCATCAACAATACCGGCTATTTCCTGACCGAAACGGTCAGCGATTTGCTCCTTGGCGGTCGGTGTATCTTCGATGACATCGTGCATGATTGCCGCAGCGATGCTTTGATAGTCGAGATACAGATCGGCGAGGATGCTGGCTACAGCCACGGGATGCATGATGTAGGGTTCGCCTGAGTAGCGACGCTGACCCTCATGCGCCTGAGATGCAAACTCATAGGCATCGGCAATGATGTCGAGCTGATCCGGCGGCAGGTATTTGAGCTTGGACAGCAGGCTTTTGAATCCCGTGCCGCGGCGGGCCAGCGGCAGGTGACTCAGAATAGTAGCGGCGTAATCCATGTCATGATTCTACCGCACCTATGCAAAAGGCCGGCATTAAGCCGGCCTTTTGCGTAAGTTCAGTATTGCGATGGTTTCTTCAGAGTACCGGGTTGCTTCCCGGCGTACCCGTCATGGCCGACGGAAACGGCGCTTCAGCGAGCAGTTGCTCGGCTTCTTCGCTGCTCAGCAGGTCCTCTTCGGGTTGATCAATCTCTTCGAGAATCTGTTCGTTGATCAGGCCCCCGGCAATTTCCCGCAGCGCGACGACCGTGGGTTTGTCATTCTCCCATTCAACCAGTGGCTCTGCTCCGTTGGCGAGCTTGCGCGCGCGCTTTGCCGCAACGATGACCAGTTCGAACAGGTTGTCGATCTTATGCGTGCAATCTTCTACGGTAATACGGGCCATGGCCGGGATCCATTGGTTTTCAGGGACCGCGAAGCCTAACGGGTCGGGGCTGTAAAGGCAACCGGGGGTGCTTGGAAAGACTGGAATTACGGGGAAATTGGGGTCTGACCCCTAAACAGTCGCCCTACCCGCTCCCTGACCTGGGGCTGGTTTGTCCGGGTCATCGCTGAGTCACCGGACAAGATTGCCAACAACTCGGTGGCGGCCAGATCGAGGTCAGCATTAATGACGGCATGGTCAAACTCGGTCCAGTGAGAGATATCGTCTACAGCTTCCCCAAGCCGCCGCTGGATCACTGCTTCACTATCCGTCGCACGCCCGCGCAGTCGACGCTCGAGTTCTTCTGTCGAAGGCGGCAGGATGAAGATGCTGGTGCAGTCCGGGTCATTTGCCATGACCTGTTGTGCGCCCTGCCAGTCAATTTCAAGCAACACGTCTTTGCCGGCGGCACATAAATCACTGACCTGCTGCTTGCCGGTGCCATAAAAATTGCCGAAAACCTCTGCGTATTCGAGGAATGCACCCTCAGCACGCATAGCTTCGAATTCGTTGCGACTGAGAAAGAAATAATCGACACCGCTCTGTTCACCGGTTCGGGCCTGACGGGTCGTGTATGAGATCGAGAATTTTAAGTCTGGACGTGCCGCGATGATGCGCTTGACCAGCGTAGTCTTGCCCGCACCCGATGGGGCGGAGATAACGAATAGTTTGCCTTGATGGGTGGTCACGCGGTCGGCACCGATTGTCTCACTCGACGTTTTGAACCTGTTCGCGCATTTGTTCGATCACGACTTTCAGGTCGACAGCAGCCTGTGTTGTTTCTGTGTCTGCGGATTTGGAGCCGAGGGTATTGGCCTCCCGATTCAGTTCCTGCATCAGAAAATCCAGCCGTCTGCCGACTGGTTCTGCGGCGGCCAGCGTATTACGAACTTCTTCGATATGTGCATCCAGTCGGTCGAGTTCTTCGCTGACATCAAGCTTCTGTGCGATGATTGCCAGTTCCTGTTCGAGGCGATCGTTATCAATTTTTACCTGCAGAGATTCAATTTTATTCTCGAGCTTGGTGCGAATTTCGGCCAAAACAGTTGGCAGGCGCTCGCGAACACCCGTGGCAAGTGTGATGATTTCGTTGCAACGGCTGTCGAGCATGGCATGGATTTTTGCCCCTTCTCTGGCGCGATTCTCAGCCAGTTGGTCGACGGCTGAGGCCAATGCATCTTTGACGATGGGGTAAATTTTATCCGGGGTGGCCTCCTGTTCCTCAATGACGCCGGGCAGGCGAATAACTGCCGCCGGGTTGATCGGGGCTGGATTTTTCATCAGTGCAGCGATTGTTTCCAGCTGTGCAATGACCTGACGTGCCTGTTCAGTGTTGACGTGAGTTTCGGCCGGTTGATCGGCCAGCCGCTTAAATGACAAAGAGGTATCAACTTTGCCCCGTTTCAGGCGGGCGGCAACGATGCCGCGCAATTCCTGTTCAAGGGAGCGAAACCCTTCCGGCAGTTTAAAGGTGGCATCGAGGTAGCGGTGATTGACCGACCGAACTTCGAGTTGTAGCTGGCCATCTGGAGTCTGGATCTCCGTGCGGCCAAATCCTGTCATGCTATTAATCATTGATAGTGATTGTATTGATGAGATGGCGTAAATGGTACCGGTTATCTCGTGATATCCAGTTATGGCAAATTTTGGATGCAAGCCGTTGGTCGGACGCTTACACTGAGCAGCCATGGCGCCGGCAACGATAATTTCGGGTTATAAGGCTGCGCATATTGAATATTATTTAAACTCCGGGGGATGAGTTTGCAGATTGAAACTGTAGAACTGAGCCTGATTGGCGGGCGTGAAGAGAATCAGGATCGTGTGCTGGTCGTGGCTGACGATGATGCGGCGCTGGTCGTGGTCATCGACGGCATGGGCGGCCATGCAGATGGAGCCAGGGCGGCCGAAGTGGCCAGCGAGACCATCGGCCAGGCATTTGAACAGACGCCACATCCTGTCTTTGATCCACAGGGATTTTTACACCGGGCAATCGGTCAGGCACACCAGGATCTGGTGGCGCTTGGTAGCGCGCGCAGCGTCGAGGTACGCCCGCGCGCTACGTGTGTGACTTGCCTGGTACAGGATGCGGGTGTTTATTGGGGCCACGTTGGCGACAGTCGAATTTATCTGATTCGTAACGGGCAGATTCATGAGCGTACGCGTGACCACAGCCATGTTGAATTATTGCTTCAGGAAGGGCTGATCACTGAGGAAGAAATTCTCGATCATCCAATGCGAAATTTCGTGGAGTGTTGTCTTGGTGGTGACATCATGTTGCCTGGCATGAACATTACCAGTCATAAGAGACTCTTACCCGGCGATACCCTGCTGGCCTGTAGCGATGGTTTCTGGTCAGGACTAACAGATGAGGCTATCGCGAGTATTGGCAACGCTAATACCCCGCTGGATATAGCCCTGCAGCAGTTGGGCGAGCTGGCGGTTAAGACCTCTGGCCAGTATGCCGATAATACGTCGGCCGTTGCTTTGCGCTGGATGGGTTGAAGGCAGACTCGGATCAAATAAATATCTGGCCATTAAAATCAGGCCATACAACAACATTAAAGGTGATACAGACGTGACAATTGAACGTCCCAGCCGGCGCTCCGGCAATGAATTGCGTGCGGTACGTTTTGAACCAGGCTATACGATCCATGCGGCCGGTTCGGTGCTGGCCGTGTTCGGCGAGACGCGGGTGCTGTGTACGGCAAGTGTGGAGCAATCAGTGCCACGATTTTTGCGCGGCAAAGGCCAGGGGTGGATCACGGCGGAATACAGCATGCTACCGGGCTCTACACATACGCGTTCTACACGTGAAGCCAGCCGTGGTAAACAATCAGGCCGTACCCTGGAAATTCAGCGACTGATCGGCAGATCACTTAGAGCGGTCTGTGATCTGCAGGCATTAGGCGAGCGAACCATCACATTGGATTGCGATGTGCTGCAAGCTGATGGTGGCACGCGGACTGCGTCAATTTCCGGTGCATTTGTTGCGCTGACGATTGCGGTCGAAAAACTGTTACGGGCCAAAATACTCAATAAAAATCCGTTGCATGGGCAGGTCGCGGCGATTTCGGTTGGTATCTACAACGGGGTGCCGGTATTGGACCTGGATTATGCTGAGGACTCAGCAGCGGAAACCGATATGAATGTCATTATGAAGGATGCAACGTCTTTCATTGAGATTCAGGGTACGGCTGAAGGACATGCATTTCGCCGTGATGAATTGAACACGCTGCTGGATTTAGCGGCAGCCGGAATTCAGACCGTTCAGGACGAGCAAAATACAGTACTCGAGGCATGGCGGTCAGCGGCGCAATAACATTGCCTCAGCGTGTCGTTCTGGCGACGGGCAACCCGGGTAAGTTGCGTGAATTGCAGCAGTTGCTTGGCGCAGCATTTGATCTGGTGCCGCAGACCGAGCTGAATATCTCGGCAATTGAAGAAACCGGTCAGACATTTACCGAGAATGCCTTGCTGAAGGCCCGACATGCCTCGGCACAGTCTGGATTGGCGGCGATTGCCGACGATTCCGGGCTCGAGGTCGATGCGCTGGGAGGCGCGCCGGGTATCAGATCAGCCCGTTATGCCGGCATTGATGCAAGCGATAAAGTGAATAACAGTAAATTACTCGAGGTGCTCGACAGGCATTCTGAGTCAGAGCGCGGGGCCCAGTTTCGTTGTGTCATCGTTTTCGTTCGCTCTGCAGATGACCCTGAGCCGTTGATTGGTGAGGGTGTATGGCGGGGCCGAATTCTGGATGCGCCGCGTGGATCGGGTGGATTTGGCTATGACCCGCTATTTTTAGATGAAACGGCGCAGCTGACTGGTGGTGAACTTGATCCGGATGACAAGAATCGCCGTAGTCATCGCGGCAAAGCAGTGCGGCAACTTGGCAAATTACTCGGATCGAGTGACATTAAGTCGGATTTAGACTGAGTTTATTCACAATTTCTCCGGTTTGTCATGAATTCATAGAGATATGTGCTTAAAGATCAAGCCATTTATCTTAATATCCTTGTAACCCATTGTTATATAAGATTAATAGCAAAATGATTAAATCTTATGCAAAATAGAATTTTTCCTTATTGAGTCAGTTCTTAGCTGCGGTCAGCAGCAATTGTCCACAGAGTTATCCACATTATTTGTGGATAACGAACAGAACTTGCCAGATATGCCGACAACCGTTATCCTTCCGCGCCATTCAGACGGTTCGCCGTTACATCAGCAGGTCGAGTAGAGAATAATGAAGCCCGATATTCATCCTTCATACCAGGAAATTAAAGTTGTTTGCAGCTGCGGCAATGAATTTCAGACTAAGTCGACGCTGACCGACGAACTGCATATTGATGTCTGTTCAGCCTGTCACCCTTTTTATACCGGTACCCAGAAGATCGTTGATACTGCTGGTCGGGTTGACAAGTTCCGCCGCAAATACGGCATGTAATCTGGCTGACTTGTACAGCTGGGATATTACCGGCAGGTGGTACGTGATTATCCCATCTGTGCAGATTTTTCGACGTCACCTATAATACACGGCTACTCCATTGGGATGATGCGTTCAGGGCTCTGCCTGATGCGGGCCATGCGTCGCCTTGCTCAACAGTCTGTTGCAGACTGTTCAGGCTGCAGGAGATAACAAAGTGGGCTAATCAGACGCGGGTTGGAATAGCTTGTGTCCAAACAGGAGCCAAATAAAAAATATGAGTGACAAAACCTTTTCGCTGCAAAATTCCGAGACAGGTGACAAAGTCGAACTTGATGTCCGACAAGGTACCGTCGGACCTGACGTCATTGACATTCGATCGCTGCATGCGTCGACCGGCGCATTTACTTATGATCCGGGCTTTGCGGCAACCGCTAGCTGCGAAAGTAAGATCACCTATATAGACGGTGCAAAAGGTTTGTTGATGTACCGGGGTTATCCGGTCGAGCAGTTAGCTGGAAAGAGCTCATTCATTGAAGTTTGCTATCTGTTGTTACACGGTGAATTACCGTCCAGTGACAAGCTCACAAAGTTTGATGATACCGTCCGCAAGCATACGATGCTCAATGAGACCATGCTGCGGCTGTTTCAAGGATTTCATCACGATGCCCATCCAATGGCGATGGTTGCCGGCGTCGTCGGTTCGATGTCTGCTTTCTATCACGACACGACGGATATCTATAATCCACGTCACCGCGATATTTTTGCTCATCGTATCCTCGCGAAGATGCCGACGATTGCAGCCGCGGCATACAAGCACACGATGGGTCAGCCATTTGCTTACCCGCGTAATGATCTGAGTTATGCAGAAAACCTGTTGCACATGTTCTTTGCCGTTCCGGCTGAAGATTATGAAGTTGATCCGGTTGCAGCTGAGGCGATCGACCTGCTGTTTATCCTGCACGCTGATCATGAACAAAACTGCAGTACCTCAACGGTACGTATGGCGGGTAGTTCCGGCGCCAATCCATATTCAGCAATTGCTGCCGGCATCGCTGCACTTTGGGGGCCGGCACATGGCGGTGCCAATGAAGCAGTTCTGAATATGCTTGAGCAGATCGGCTCGGTCGATCAGATCGACAAGTTTGTCGCCAAAGCCAAGGATAAGGATGATCCGTTCCGTTTGATGGGTTTTGGCCACCGGGTCTACAAGAATCACGATCCACGCGCGACAATCATTCGAGGCGCCTGTCATAAGGTGCTGGAGAAGATTGGTCGCACTGACTCACCGTTGTTTGAGCTTGCGTTAAAGCTTGAGGAATATGCGCTTAAAGACGATTATTTCGTCGAGAAAAAGCTTTATCCCAATGTCGATTTTTACTCCGGCATTATTTATCGTGCTCTCGGTATTCCTGCATCAATGTTCACCGTGATGTTTGCAATCGCACGTACTGTCGGCTGGGTTTCTCACTGGCAGGAAATGATTGTTGATCCGGACGGGCGCATCGGACGGCCGCGCCAGCTCTATCTTGGCCCAACCGCACGGGATTATGTCGACGTCACCAAGCGGTAAATAGGGGTCTGCCCCTAATTACCCAGCAACGTTTCCACTGTCTGAATGCTTGCGCGGAACATGGGTTTACCGTCAATTGGGCTTAACGGTGAGCGCCGGCGATGATTAATTGAGAACACAGTTGCGCGATATTCAAAGTCCTGGGTTCTGAACCGATAACCCGGAAAACGCTGGCCTTCACCGCGGCGAAACTGATGACGAGTTTGTATTGCCCGATTGCTCAGGCCCAGTACGTCGAGCGTGACACCAACCGCTTCAGGAGAGTCACTGAACAGGTGTAAGTCTATTACCGAAAAATCTGTTGCTGTGCCACTCAGCACTGGCCCAACGAGCCGTGCGTGATAGATCTCAAGTGTGCGCAGGATTGATAATGCTGCTTGGCGTAATTCATAGAGTAACGCCGGATGGTCATTGCCACGAAAAATACGCTGACGTTCAGCCAATGCTTGCTCGACTTCTTCGTTACTTGGTAGCCGGGTTCCACCGGCATATAAACCAAGGCGCTCGATTGCTTTTTCTTTGGCACTACGAAAATCTGCCAGACCTTCTTCCTGGATAATGCGGGCCGCTTCGTTTGCGACGGCCATACGCTGGTTGTCTGGTCGGAGGTGAGAGTGTCGGGTCAAAAAATGTCCTCATCGTTACTGCTTTCTACATCACCGGAAAAATCTATATCTCCACCGTCTCTGCTGGACTGCCGATCGGGAATGTGACCCTCGCGGAATAGCTCAAATATTGCACCTGTATAACTTGCGGGAGCCACCAGTCCGGTTTCCGGAACAATACGCACAGTGATAATTCCTGAGGGCCGTGCGATGGTCCCATCCGGTGAATCAGCCAGGGCATCTCGCATAAAGTATTTCCAGATCGGTAATGCTGTGCGGCTGCCTTCTTCACCCGCTCCAAGCGACCGGTCCTGATCAAAACCGACCCATGCGGTGGCAACAATATTGCCATTGAAGCCGCTAAACCATGCATCTCGTCGGTCATTGGAGGTTCCGGTTTTACCGGCAAGATCGGGACGACCAAGTTCGCGGGCACGTCGGCCGGTGCCGCGCTGAATAACATCGCGCATCATGTCGTAAATCAGGTAGGCATTTTCTGCCGTTACGATGCGCTTGGGTGCGTTGCTGGTCAGGGCAAAAAACTCAGGTGCCTCGTCGGGCGTTGGCCGCCACGTCAGGCCATGCCGACTCATCGCAGCAACATCTGGATAGTGGGGGATTTCGCTGACAACTTCCGTAACGATAAATGGCTGGTTATCTATTTGTGCTTCGTTGTTGTTAGCTGGTGGGTTTATTGGCGTGCTGGCTTCGCCTGCATTGATCATGTCTGGGTTAATAATTTCGCGACTGCTGGTCTCAGGTGAATCGGCCAATGGTTCGCAGTTACTACAGGCAATGGCCGGGTCCGTCTGGAATACAACATTATCTTTTGAATCCAGAACACGCTCGATCAGGTAGGGTTTGGTGCTGAAACCGCCATTTGCGAAAGCGGCATATCCAGCGGCAACATCCCATGGCGATGCACCTCCGCTGCCAAGTGCCAGTGACAGGTTTCGTGGTAGCGCACTATCGGGCAGGCCAAATGGCTTGATATGCCGAATAGCTGGCCCCAGACCGGTGCTGCGTAGTATGCGTACGGAGACAAGGTTCAGGGATTTGATCAGTGCTTCGCGCAGCCGGGTCGGGCCATGAAATTTGCGTGAATAATTTTCCGGACGCCAGGCCGTTTCCAGTTCCTTATCATCAAATACAACCGGGGCATCATTGACCAGAGTTGCTGTGGTGAAGCCGTTTTCAAGTGCGGCCGAATAAATAAATGGCTTGAAAGATGAGCCCGGCTGCCGCTTGCTTTGCACCGCCCGGTTGAATTTGCTCATATTGAAATCAAAACCACCTGCCAGCGCAATGGTCGCGCCGTCAATCGGGTCTAGCGCAACAAATGCGCCCTGAACTTGTGGTAAATGGGCGAGTTGCCAGTGTTGCTCCGCCGTATACAGTAAGCGGATCAGATCGCCGACAGCGAGAATATCGGTGATCGACTCCGGTGCATCACCAATTATATTGTCATTGATGTACGGGCGACGTTTGATGTCATCCCATGCGACGGTGACACGGCCAATGTTCTGTATATAGAGTGATACCGAATTATCATCACCGGTTGCGAGCACAACGGCATTGTGCAGGTCTTTGATGCGTGGATAGCGGCTTAGCAGTGTGGTGAGCGCTGTGTCATTTAGTGGATCGGTGACAATGTCCTGATCCGCTTCAGTGGATGGTATGGCCGGTGTTTCACTATTGTTATGGTCATCAACAAGTAATGTATCGAGCGTGTTACGCGCAACCGGGCCACGATAACCGTGGCGCCGGTCATATTCGAGCAACGCAGTACGCAGTGCAGCGCTGGCGGATTTTTGTAGTTTTGCATTGATTGTTGTGACTACTTTGTAGCCACCGGTATAAACGTTAAGCCCATAACGCCTGACCATTTCGGCGCGCACCATCTCGGTAACATAGGGCGCATGCATCTCGACCTTCGGTCCGTACAGATGGGACTCCATCGGCAAAGACAGAGCAGCATCGTATTGTTCACGCGCAATGAATTTGAGTTCAAACATGCGACGCAAAACATAGGCACGGCGATCTGTGGCGCGTTCGATGCTTTTGACCGGATTCAGCGACGACGGTGCTTTGGGCAAGCCAGCGATGGTGGCCGCTTCGGCTATATTCAGTTCACGCAGTGATTTGCCGAAGTAAACTTCAGCGGCGGCACCAACACCATATGAGCGTTGACCGAGAAAAATCTTGTTCAGATACAGTGCCAGGATTTCCTGCTTGGTGAATTCTCTCTCTATCTGCACAGCCAGAATCAGCTCTTTGGCCTTGCGTATGAAAGAACGCTCACGCGTCAGAAAATATACGCGCGCCAGTTGTTGTGTGATCGTACTGCCGCCCTGACTGCGTGAGCCGGTAAGTATCAGGTTGATGGCTGCGCGGGTAATGCCCTGATAATCAAAACCGGGATGCTCGAAAAACCGGTCGTCTTCTGCCGCCAGAAAAGCATTGACAACAATTTCAGGAATTTCGTCATACACAATCGGAGTGCGTCGCTTTTCACCAATTTGTGCCATCAGGCGCCCGTCACGTGAGAAAATGCGCAACGGTGTTTGCAGTTCGACATCTCTGAGGGTCTCTGCCGATGGCAAACTTGGTGCAAGATAATAGTAAGCGCCGGCGATCATCATCAGTACCAGAAGTACACCGGTTAAGGCCAGCGCGCCCAGCAGCGGCCAGATCTGTGAGAATTTTCCCTGAGTGGTCTTATGCATTATTCGTACTTTGTGCCTTCAGCAGAAAGATCCTTTCTGAAAAGCGGAGCCAATCCCTTGCCATTAAGGGATCGATTATGCATATTAGCCGCGGTTTGTGGGCAAACTCACTTAAAGGTGAGGACGCAAAGCCACCGGTCTAAGGGGCTGTAAAGGTTGCGACAATGTGGGAAGTCGCGGCAGAAGTCTGATCCTAGGGCAGCGGGGCTACCGATTTACCGGGCTTAATAACGCCCGCGGTAGCTGCTTCTATCCAGTCAGGTTTCCCCTTTTTACTTGGAATCCCGCACAGATACAGTATCTGAGCGTGGTTTTGATGTGCCGGTAAATTAGATTTGAGGTTACGAGTGGAAAAGTGTGACGTAGTCATGGTTGCTTTATATCCAGTACGATATATAGTTAAATTGACTATCTAATGTACTTAGTCATATTTTTTACGCAAGCCACGGACTTAGAAGGGAAAAAAAGTGCTTTTTGGGTCAGGTTCAAAGCCAGTGATCGGTCTTGACATAACAACGTCATCGATCAAGTTGTTGGAATTAGCGCAGAGCGGCAAGGGGCATCGAGCTGAGTGCTACGCTGCCGAGGCCACGCCGCCTAATTCTATTAACGAAAAGAGCATCGTTGACGCGGACGCGGTTGGCGAGGCTATTCGGCGTGCGGTCAAAAGATCCGGCACGAAAGCTCAGGAAGTCGCAATCGCTATCAGTGGCGATGCCGCAATTACTAAAGTTATTCAGATGCCGGCGAATCTCAATGAAAATGACCTCGAGGGTCAGGTTGAGATTCAGGCAGATCAATACATTCCTTTTCCAATGGAAGAAGTCAGTTTTGATTTCGCAGTCATGGGGCCATCGACAAACGATCCTGAGATGAATGATGTGTTGCTCGTAGCGACACGAACTGAGAACGTCGATCAACGGCGTGCAGCAGTCCAGGCAGCGGGATTAACGGCAAGAATCGTCGATGTCGAAGCTTTCGCCCTTGAAAATGCCTGTGCATTGCTGGCCCACCAGATGCCCGATGGCGGGCATGAACACCTGATTGCAATTGTAGATTTCGGCGCAAGTAATACGACATTCAGTGTATTGCAGGATCTGCGCGTCATCTATACACGAGATTTTTCCTTCGGTGGACAGCAATTGACCGAAGAGATCATGCGTACTTACGGCCTTAGTCTTGAAGATGCCGGTCGCGCCAAAAAAGAAGGTGGTTTGCCAAGTAACTATCAGCCTGAAGTCCTCGATCCGTTTATTGATGACATGACACAGCAGGTCAGTCGCTCAATGCAGTTCTTTCTTGCCTCGGCGGGTGGACGTGATCAGCCTGACCAGATTCTGGTGCTTGGTGGTTGCGCAAATATCCCTGGCGTAGCGGATGTGATTTCCAGCAAAGTTGGTGTACCGACTGAGATTGGAGATCCGTTGGGCCATATGAAGATTTCGTCGAAGGCGAAAGCGCAGGGAGTACGCGCGGATGCCACTGCACTGTTAACGGCCTTCGGCCTCGCGCTACGGAGTTTCGACTGATATGCCACGCATTAATCTGTTGCCATGGCGTGATGAGCTAAGAGCTGAACGTCGTAATCAGTTTTTTGCTGCAATGGGCGCCGCTGCGGCTGTTGCTGCTTTCTTACTGCTGGTCGGAAACCTGATGTTTGGCAGTATCATTGGTCATCAGCAAGACCGAAATCAGTTGCTGCAATCGGAGATTGATTTACTGAATATCAAGATCGAGGAAATTCTTGATCTTGAGGATCAGAAAGAGCGTCTGCTGGCTCGAATGGAAATTATCGAACAGTTACAGCGTAGTCGGCCAAGTATTGTGCACATTTTTGAAGAGCTTGTTACGGTGTTACCCGACGGTGTATTTCTGGCGAAAATCAAACAGGACAACGCAAGACTCGAAATTGTAGGTACCGCTGAGTCAAATACACGAGTTTCGGTGCTGATGCGCAACATCGATAAATCTGAATGGTTGAGCTCACCAGATCTTGAGGTTGTTGAGGTCAAAACCTCATCGACTGGAAGTGGTCGGCGAGCCAGTGAATTTACGGTATACGCTAAAACACTAATGTTGAAGAAAAGCGATCAACAAGAAGAGGAGGAATCAGAATGAACTTCCTCGAAGAGCTTAAGAATCTAGATTTCAACAATATAGGTCGTTGGCCGTTCTTATTTCGAGCACTGTTTGTGGGCCTGTTTTTTGTTGTAGCGTCTACCGGTAGTTTTTATTACTTCATATATACCGCTCAGATGCCGCGTCTTGAGCGTGCCGAACAGGAAGAGAAGGAATTGCGTATATCCTTCGAGCAGAAGCAGAAGAAAGCAGCGAACTTCGACGCCTATAAAGAGCAACTCGCTGAGATCGAGGATTCATTCGGTACTATGTTGCGTCAGTTACCGGGTAAGACAGAGATTCCAAACTTGCTTGTCGATATTTCTCAAACGGGCCTGGCAGCCGGGTTGCAGGAAGAATTATTTCAGCCGATATCCGAGATTCAGAAAGATTTTTATGCTGAGAAGCCGATTAAAATTCGCCTGAGGGGTTCGTATCATGAGTTTGGCAAGTTCGCCAGCGATATTGCGGCATTGCCTCGTATCGTCACACTGCACGATATTGATATTACACCAGGGCGCAGTAGCGGCAGTGAGTCATCCGATGGAGAGCTGATTCTTAACGTGACGGCAAAGACGTATCGTTATCTTGATGAAGATGCTGAAGCGGAGAATGCAGGGTGAAGGGCATGGAGCAAAGCGTACGTTTATTGTTCGGCTTGCTGGTGATGGTTACCGTATTAATGTTGTCGGCATGTGGCGGCGATATGGATGAAATTGGACGCTATGTAACCGAGGTCAAGCAACGGCCGGGTAATGGCATTGAACCGCTACCGCAGATCAGGCCGTATGAGACATTTGATTATCGTGTTGAAGCACGGCGTTCACCTTTTGTTCAGGAACGATCTATCAAAGAGAATGTGGCGTCCACAGGGCCGTCACCGATCAAAGATCGTAATAAAGAATACCTGGAGCAATTTCCGCTCGACTCACTGAATATGGTTGGTACGTTGGTACTCAGCGGCGAAACATTTGGACTCTTGCAAACTAATGATGGGTTGGTGCACCGCGTCCTGCCCGGAAATTATGTTGGTCAGAATGATGGCCAAATCATGTCGATAAGTGACAGCAGAATTGAGGTTGAAGAGCTTGTGCCGAATGGTATTGGTGATTTCTTCAAACGTAGCGCAGGAATTGGAATTGACTGAATATTTAACCGGAGATCACGTGATTTCCGGTCCGATGGATTGAACGACTGGCGCCCTGGGTGGGGGTTTGGGAGTACTTGAGAATGATCACAGCTAGGCCAAATTGGGACTTTATCAACAGGTATGCGCGCGCAGTCGGCGCCGGCCGTTTGTTGATGAGTTTGTTTTGCATCTTTACCTTTGGGTTGGTAACAGCTACTTCTGCAGTTGCTCAGGATGCGCCAAACAGTCTCGATAACATCGAGGTACATGTACTTCCAGGCAATCGCATTGAGCTTAGGTTGGTGACTTCCGGAGCCGCACCGGAGCCCCTCGCATTTACAATTGATGAGCCGGCACGCATTGCAATCGATTTGCGCGATACTGTGCTTGGTCTGAAATCGCGTCGTAAAGATGTTGGCATTGGTGCCCTCGACACAATTCTGGCTGCTGAAGCCAATGGCCGTACTCGGGTTGTGCTTAACCTTGACGTTATTGTCGGTTATCAGACTCGTGTTGAAGACAACAGTATCGTGATTACTCTCGATAATGCCGCGGGTAGCGGAACGGCAACCCAGGCCGCAAGTGCGTCGGTGGTTGCAACACCGGCATCTGGTACTACACCAGCTGGATCTACAGAACGGGCGATCGAAGCTATTGATTTTCGTCGCACAGAAAATGGTGCCGGTCACCTTATCGTTAATTTATCTGAAGTCGGTACCGCGGTTGATGTTCGTCGCACCGGCGACCAGGTGATATTGAATTTTTCTGCTACGCAATTGCCCGAGTCGTTAATGAAACGGCTGGACGTCATCGACTTTGCAACGCCGGTTACAAAAATCGATGCTCTGAGTGTCGGTGGCGATGCCCGCATCATAATTTCCACCACAGGTAAATTTGCCGAACTGGCTTACCAGACAGACTCGATATTCAGTGTTGAGGTGCAGCCGGTTGCTGAAGAACAGAAGAAGGATGTTGCGCCGACACTGTTCAGTCCTGATCGCGCCTATGAAGGTGAAAAGCTGACCCTGAATTTTCAGGATATCGAAACACGAGCCGTGTTGCAGTTACTGGCTGATGTCAGTGGTCGCAATATCGTAGTCTCGGATACGGTTCAGGGTAATGTTACGTTGCGCCTGCAGGGTGTACCGTGGGATCAAGCGCTCGACATTGTGCTTGCGACCAAGGGTCTGGATATGCGGGAAAACGGTAATGTCATTATCGTCGCACCGGCCGAAGAAATATCCGCACGCGAACTGGCTGATCTTGAATCAAGAAAAGAAATCAAGGAACTCGAGCCGATGGTGGCGGAGTACGTGCAGGTTAACTACGCGAAGGCGAGTGATCTGGCTGACTTGATTTCCGGCGGCAGCGGCGGCAATGCACTGTTGTCCGAGCGTGGTTCGGTCGGTATCGATGAGCGCACCAATACCTTACTACTGCAAGATACGATCGATCGCATCACGGCAATTCGTGAAATGGTAATAACCCTCGATATCCCTGTTCGCCAGGTGTTGATCGAGTCGCGGATTGTTATCGTTAATGACAATTTCAGTCGTGACATTGGTATCCGATGGGGCGCGACCGTCACCAAAGAAAGCGGTGACGGCATTATTACATCGTCGGGTAATGCCAATGCCACAGACAGTATCGTCAATGACGCTGCCGACAACATCAATTCGGGGGGCTCGCCGTTCCCGGTTGGTATTCCGAATCTTGATGATCGATTTAATGTCAACTTGCCGGTAGCCAGTCCGGCCGGACAGTTCGCACTGGCGATCCTCGATGATGATTACCTGATTGATCTTGAGTTAACTGCGTTGCAGGCTGAAGGCCGAGGTGAGGTCATATCTTCACCCCGCGTTATTACCTCCAACCAGAAAGAAGCAAACATTAAAGCGGGTGTCGAGATTCCGTACCAACAATCTTCATCCAGTGGTGCGACAACAACCCAGTTCAAAGACGCGGTACTAAGCCTGACGGTGACGCCACAGATAACCCCGGATGATCGAGTCATCATGGATCTGCTGGTGACTAAGGACAGCGTCGGCGAGCAAGTGTCGACCGAACGTGGCGGTTCCGTGCCGAGTATCGATACGCGCTCCATCGAGACGCAGGTACTGGTTAATAACGGACAGACTGTCGTACTCGGCGGCATCTATGAAACAGAACAGAGGGAAAGTGTAAGCAAGGTGCCGTATCTCGGCGACATTCCGTTCCTGGGTGTATTTTTCAGGTCTACGCGGACAGAGTCGAAGAAAACGGAACTACTGATTTTCGTAACGCCAAAAATACTAAAAGAAGGCTTGAGCATTTATTAAGGATTTGTCGTAATACGGTTACGGCATAGGGACATAAGGTATGAAAAGGCTATAGGTTTTTTTGGTAATTTTGGCAACCGCATTTATTGCTGCGTGTGGTGGCAGTAGCGATAATTCGCTGCTGAACTCCGGTGGTGCAGGAGGTCCGGATGAACAGGTCGCGACCATTGAACTCAGAGCCGGTTCGCCGACGCTGAATTCGAGTGCTGCCGGTACCACGGAGATAACGCTCCAGGCGACCGTCAAGAATGCGGGCAATACGGTGCTGCAAGGTGTCGACGTGCAATTCACGACATCATCCGGATCAGTTTCCGGGACCCAAACGACTACGGATATCAATGGCAAGGCGGTTGCCACGCTCAACAATGGTTCCGATCCGACCAACCGTGCCATCACCGTCACGGCCTCTGCCGGCGACGTATCGGGTTTGGTTACGGTGCAAGTGACTGGTACCACGCTGTCGATCACCGGGTCACCGGCACTGGCGCTCGGCGACAGCTCCATTTATACGATCAGTTTGCTGGATTCCCAGAATGCCGGCATTGAGGCCAGCGTCGACGTGAGTTCGGCAAGCAGCAATACGTTGTCCGCCACGACCGTGCAGACTCAGGTCAGCGGCCAGCAGTCTGTCACCCTGATGGCGGATAACTCCGGTGCAGACACCTTGACTGCCACAGCGCTGGGGCTGACGGCCACGGCTGAGGTGAATATTTCGGGCGATATCTTTTCGATCCAGACCCCGGTACAGACACAGGAAGTGAATCTGGGAGTGAATGAAACAATCACGGTTCTGTGGACCAAAAACGGGGTGCCCCAGGCCGGTGAGACCATCACCTTCAATGCGGATCGAGGAACGTTGTCGTCCGGTATCGCTGTTACCGGTGCTAACGGTGAGGCATCGATCACGATCAGCTCTCTATCGCCTGGCTTGACTTCGATCACGGCGGTCAATGACGAGCTGACCAGTACCAGCGTACAGATTGAATTCATTGCGGTGATGGCCGCAGATCTGGCGGTACAGGCCAATCCACTGACGGTTGGTGTGAACAAGCAGAGTACAATTTCGGCCACGGTTCATGATGTAAACGGCAATGCGGTCAAGAACAAGATCGTCGTATTTGTCATTGAGCAGGATAATACCGGCACATCTTTTCTGTCGGTCAGTGCCGACGTGACGGACAATCAGGGTCGTGCGACCACCAACTACACGGGGGGTGGAGTGCCCAGTGCGTCCAACGGCGTTGTGATCAGAGCAACCGTGCAGGATACGCCGGCTGTCACCAATATCGTTTTGTTAACCGTAACCGGGACAGCTATCGATATGGCGATCGGCACCGGTGATGATTTATTCGAACCGACATCCTCACTCTATTCCAAAGAATGGGCAATTATCGTTACCGACACGACCGGTACGGCACCGGAACCCGTGGCCAACACCAACGTGCAGGCCTCTATCCGTTCCCTTAATTACTTCAAGGGTTCGATGGTTATTAACCCGGATCCGTCTGAGCATTGGGAGCCGGTTTATTCGGCGACTTGCCCCGATGAAGATACCAACAGGGACGGGTTCCTCGACCTGGTTACCGAGGATGCAGTCCCGTTCGGAAACGGTAATGGTTCCATGGAGGCGGGTAATCGCGCCACGCTGACGGCCGTGCCGCCGGGCGCAGCCGATGATTTTTGTGACACCATCGGCGGCGGGTTGCCAACAACGACGGTGCTGACCGATAGCAGCGGTATTGCCCGGGTCTGTGTCGTGTACGTACAGAGCGACAATCTTTGGGTCCAGACGAGGATTACATCGCAGCTGGTCGTTACCGGCACAGAATATTCCGAAAGTCAGGATTTTATTCTCGATGCGCTCGCAACAGACCTGACTGATGTTAGTTCGAGTCCGGCGGGACAGATAAGCCCATTTGGCGTGGGAGTATGCACAGAACCATTCTAATGGTGAGAATATAATGGCAGGGCTTGATTTACGTGTGACGTAAGTCGAACGAAAAATGCCTACCAGCCGCTTCAGTAATGAAGCGGCTGTTTTTTTGCCTGTACACTACACAAATCAGGAGGCAGACCAAGAGGTTGCCATAGGGCAGCATGACGGGACAGCGTGAAAATATTTTCCTTATCGGCCCGATGGGCTCGGGCAAGACGGCGGTCGGCCGGCGCCTCGCGCACGATCTCGACCGGCCTTTTGCCGACAGCGACGGCGTCATTGAGGAACGCACCGGCGTCGATATCCCATTTATCTTCGAGAAAGAGGGTGAGAATGGTTTTAGGTGCCGGGAGACCGAAGTCATTGACGAACTGACGCGCCGCGACGGTATCGTGCTGGCGACGGGCGGTGGTACGATCATGGCCGACGCCAACCGTCGACATCTGGCGTCGCGCGGTTTCGTGATCTATCTGATGGCGACGGTGCATCAACAACTCGAAAGGACGAGACGTGGTAAAGAACGGCCGTTGCTGAACTCGGGTGACCCGCACCGGGTCCTGACCGATCTGCTGGTAGTTCGCGATCCGTTGTACCGGGAGATTGCAGACTTGTGCATGAGCACCGACAATCGGACAGTTGCGAGCGTTACAACCGAAATCCTGCGACACTTGAAAAGCTTGGACTCAGCAGCGAAGAACACGGATGAATGACCGGATCGAACAGATCGTCGACCTCGGCGAACGCAGTTACCCGATACTGATCGGCAGCGGTCTGCTGCAGCAGCGCGGTATCCTCGATCCGTTCGTCGCTGATGCGGACGTGTTCATCGTGACGAACACGGTGGTCGGGCCAATATATTTACAGCCGCTGACCGCCCTGCTCGGTGCACGCCGTATCGAAAGTATCGAATTACCGGACGGCGAGTCTTACAAAACAATCGCAACCTTCGAATCGATTATCGACCGGCTCGTTGCCGGACGCTTCGCCCGCGACGCGGTACTCGTCGCGCTTGGCGGCGGCGTCGTCGGCGATATCGGCGGGTTTGCAGCCGCCGCGTATCAGCGCGGCATTCGCTTCATCCAGGTGCCCACGACGCTGCTGGCCCAGGTCGATTCAGCCGTTGGCGGCAAGACGGCAGTCAATCACCCGGGCGGCAAAAACCTGATCGGCGCCTTTCACCAACCGTCTGCCGTACTCGTCGATACTGATACGTTGGCGACGTTGCCGGACCGGGAGTTCTGCGCCGGTCTTGCCGAGGTCGTCAAATACGGACTGATCGTCGATGCGGAGTTTTTCTCCTGGCTGGAGGCGCATGCCGCTGATTTGCTGGCCCGTGATTACGCGGTGTTGCATCACGTTATACATCGTTCGTGCCGGCTCAAGGCCGAAATCGTCGCCGAGGATGAACGCGAGGCCGGTCGGCGCGCATTACTGAACCTTGGCCATACCTATGGTCACGCGATCGAGCGCTGTGTCGGTTACGGCGAATGGCTGCATGGCGAGGCCATCGCGGCCGGCATCTGCATGGCCGCCGAGTTTTCGGCGCGACTCGGCCATCTCACTGGCGTCGATGTCGGGCGCATCAGGTCATTGTTCGCAGCCCTGCAGTTGCCGACCACGCCGCCGAACATCGGCGTGGATGACTTCCGGACGGCGATGTCGATCGACAAGAAAGTCATCGCCGGCGAGATCAGGCTGGTGCTGTTGCGGGAAATCGGCAGCGCCGAAGTCACAGTTGACTATCCGGGCGCCGACCTGACCGCGTTGCTGGCCGAACAGTTGGGGCGTTGAGCGCGAACCGACAGCCTGCGGAGCTGGCCCCCTGTGCGGCAAAGCAAGGCACCAGTCTTGGCCGGCAATATCCGGAGTCGGAACATCCGTATCGTGGCGCCTTCCAGCGCGACCGGGACCGGATCATCCATTCGACGGCATTTCGCCGCCTCGTCTACAAAACCCAGGTGTTCGTCAACCATGAGGGCGATCACTACCGGACACGGCTGACCCATTCGCTCGAGGTGGCGCAGATCGGGCGAACCGTCGCGACTGCGCTTGGGCTTAACGAACAGCTCGTCGAGGCAATCTGTCTGGCGCATGATTTGGGTCATACGCCGTTCGGCCACGCGGGTCAGGATGCTCTGAACCAATGCATGCAGACGTATGGCGGGTTTGAGCACAATTTGCAATCGTTGCGCGTCGTCGATGAACTGGAGGAGCGCTATGCTGCATTTCCGGGTCTGAATCTGACCTTCGAGAGTCGCGAGGGCATTTTGAAGCATTGTTCGAAGCGTCATGCGCGCGCGCTTGGAGCGCTGGGTGAGCGCTTCCTGAGACGTCGCCAGCCTGGGCTCGAGGCGCAGCTAGCCAATATTGCCGACGAAATCGCCTACAACAATCACGATGTCGATGATGGTCTGCGCGCCGGCTTGTTAACCGAGGACGAGCTCGCAGAAACGGACCTGTTCAGCGAGAATTACGAGCGGACACGAAGTCAGGGCGATAAAATCAGTCGCCGTGTGCGGATCCATGAAACAGTACGGGCCATGATCAACGAAATTGTGACCGACCTGATCGATCATTCTAACGCCACGATTGGCGCGGTGGCGCCGAAGGATATCGAAGCGGTGCGCGCGCATTCGGCGCCGCTGATCGGGCTTAGTCCGGCGGCCTATACGCGGCACCGGGCGCTGAAGCATTTTCTGCACGGCAGCCTGTATCAGCATGAACGCGTGCTGGCGATGACCGAGCGAGCGCATGTGATTGTGCGCGGCTTGTTTGATTGTTATATGAACGACAGGAATGCGATGCCCAAAGAGTACGCGCAACGTACCGAGGCGTGGGCAGAACTTTCAGGCGATGCGGGCTGCGCGCGCGCGGTCGCCGATTACGTGGCCGGCATGACGGACCGCTATGCTTACTCGACCTATAATCGGCTGGTAGAGGGCGGCTCGTGCTGGCAGGCATCCATGAACCACTGACAGGACAGGACAGCGATGAGTACTTCAAATAACCGGGACCGGTTGATTTTCGCGATGGATGTGCCGGAGCCTGCGCAGGCGCGCGAACTCGCCGGGCAACTCGGCGACTCGGTCACGTTTTACAAGCTTGGCCTCGAATTAATGATGGCAGGTGGCTATTTCGAGCTGATCGACTGGATGATCTCGCACGACAAGAAGGTGTTTGTGGATCTGAAATTTTTTGACGTACCGGCGACAGTCGGGCGAGCCGTGGCACGGCTGGCCAGTCGCGGTGTGACCTTTGCAACCGTACACGGTAATCAGGGCATCATGGAGGCCGCCGCTGCCGCCAAGGGCGATGCGCTGAAAATCCTGGCCGTCACGGCGCTGACGAGTTTGGATCGGGGTGATCTCGATGATCTCGGCTTCCAGTGCGATGTTGCCGAGCTCGTCCTGTCGCGCGCCAGACGTGCACTCGAAGCCGGTTGCGACGGCGTCGTCGCTTCGGGCCTCGAGCTACCGGCCATGCGCAAAGCAGTCGATCGGCGTTTGCTGATCGTGACGCCGGGCATTCGTCCGGTTGAGAATCGACCCAGTGATGACCAGAAACGCGTTGTGACTCTCGAGCAGGCGTTTGCGGATGGCGCCGATATATTGTCGTCGGGCGGCCGATCCGTGATGCTGCGGATCCGCGCGCGGCTGCTGAGGGGATGCAGGAGACGATTGCGGCGGTAGTTGGATAGCCGTCTAAGGTATCTGTGGTTTTGCAGGAGCGGGTTCCAGCCGCGGCTAGCGCCAAATTCTGCGGATGCTCCGAAATAAATTCCGCCCCAGGGAAAGACCAAACAAACAGCCTATAGCATCTTCTCCAAAATACCCCATGCATTGTCCAGCAGGTACAACTGACCTTCCGCATTCGGATGAATCTGGTCAGATTGCATCAGCGCGGAATTCAGCGCGACGTCTTTCATGAAAAACCCGATTAACGCGGTATCGTATTGGTCGGCCAGTTCGGTATAAATTGCCGCGTATGCATCGGTGTAGGCCTGACCGTAATTCGGC
>Ga0233413_10000335_pt1 | contig 23242 bp, 41 predicted proteins | sample Na_anoxic_6_MG_FD_189019 | JGI IMG/M metagenome (GOLD analysis project Ga0233413, IMG submission 189019) | Seawater microbial communities from Saanich Inlet, British Columbia, Canada - Na_anoxic_6_MG | ecosystem: Environmental > Aquatic > Marine > Inlet | place: Canada: British Columbia...
TAATATCTTCTATCTCTTGCTTGTACTCTTCATCTATGAAGCTATTATCCAAATAGGTGGTTTTATAGATAGATGCTTTTGATTCGGGGTTATCAAACAATCTTGCCTTTAACCAATGTAGATGACTAATAGGGTTGAACGTGATTATTATTTGCTTATAGTAAGACGTTATGCCTCTTAACCGTCTATTAAGCTCTGCAAGGTCGTTTTCGTCCATTTCACTAGCTTCTTCTAGCCAAATGCCTGTTATCCCTTGAATAGACTTTAGTTTTTCTATGTCATCAAGCCCGAAGAATAAAAGCATTGAACCATTCTTGTAGGTGATTGTCATATCTGATTTATTTATCTTAAAATCTTCACTAAGGTCTATCCAAGAGATAACGTCTTTGAATAGCTGGAATACTGATACTCTTAGAGTCTTTGCTACTTTACGTGTTATTAGAAACTTATGATTCTCTTCACTCATCATGCGAATTAATATCTTTTGTGCTGTAGTTACGCTCTTTCCGCTACCTGCTCCACCATAGCTTACCAAGATACGCGTTTCATCGAAAAAGAAGTCTCTATGAGCCTTATTGACCCTTAGGTCGGGGATACTACTCAAAAGTAACTTTCATGCTATTATCTGTATTGTTCTGCTGTGCGTTAGTGTTATTGATATCAATCTTATGAGAAGCTTGGGGATTTGCTATCGACTCTATATCCTTTATAGCTCCTGTTAGGTTTTTAATATTATTATGGTCGAAATTATCCTTGCTTTTAACGATAATCCCCTGCGCTAATTTCAATAGTTTCCTATTGCCTTTTATTAAGTCATTATCCTCCATAGATGTGTCTATTTTTTCTATTATTATGCTCTCTAACTCAGGGTGTTTTGTGCCGACCTCATTAAGTGACCCTAAACTGGCACTAATCCCCTCTATATCGGATTTGATGTATCCTTTTATTACCCACCCTTTCAAAGCTGCTTTATTTGTTAATTGCTTCTTTGTTATGCCAAACTTTTTTGTTATTGAATTGCTATCAAGCCCGCCCTCATAAGCTACTTCGATTGCTTCCCAATTATACTTACTTGGTCTAGCCATGAGTCATTACCCATGATGCTAAATGATGTGGGTTAAAGTATTTGCTACACATTAAGAGTTCTCTTCTTTGTAGGTATTCCATGATACTTCCTTGCCGTTTATTTTAATTGTGTCTATTGAGGTGTAGTCGCAGTATCTTTGGATTATTACTTGAGCGTATTTTTCGTCTAGCTCCATGCCATAACATTTTCGAGTAAGGTTCTCGCTTGCAATAAGTGTACTTCCACTCCCTAAAAACAAGTCCATAACAATCTGTTTTGTTGTGCTACAGTTAAAAATACCTCTTTCCATAAGTTCCACAGGCTTCTGCGTTGGGTGAACATAAGTTGCGCCACCATCTTTACTTATGCTCCACACACTCCCTATTCTTTTATCTTTTAGAGTCTCTTTTCTATTCCATACTAAAGCAAGCTCATAATCAGTTGCAAATGCTCCTTTTAAATCTCCAAGACCTCCACCACCTTTAGCCCAGACAACCATATTGGATAGTTTTCCAAATGGTTCTGTTATCTGTAGCCACTTTCCTAATACCTGATAAGAAGTCCACATAAAAATAAAACCTTTAGAATACTTTTGTACTAACGGTATCCACCCATCAAGAAACACATCATCATTTTTTATTACATCGTGATTGTCATTCATATTATTTGAGTAACTTACTCCGTATGGAGGATCAGTAAAAACCATGTCAGCCTTTTTCCCATCCATTAGCTTTACAACATCATCTTCGCTAGTACTATCGCCACAAAGAACTCTATGCTGGAAGTTCATACCTAACTCTATTAAATCACCTCTCTTAATACATGGTTCATCGACCAACTCAGGCACTTCATCTGCTTTACTATCATCTAAATCAACACCTAATCCATCTAAGTCTATATCTAACTCTTTAAGTTCTTCTAAATCAAACCCCAGTAAATCAATATCAAAGTTCATCTCTTGTAGTGCTTCGATTTCTACTTTTAAAAGTTCTTCATCCCATCCTGCATTTAAAGCCAGTTTGTTATCTGCAATAATATAAGCTTTGGTTTGAGCCTCTGAAAGCCCTTTTAATATTATTGTGGGTACTTCTTCGAGTTGAAGCAGTTTCGCGCCCATAAGGCGACCATGGCCTGCTATTATCCCGTTATTTTCATCTATTAGTACGGGATTTGTAAAGCCGAACTCTTTTATGCTTGACGCTATCTGTTGCACTTGCTCGTCTGAATGGGTGCGCGTGTTGTTTATATATGGTATTAACTCGTTTATTTTACGTTGCTTTATTTCCATCACTCTGGCCTTTTATATTGTTGATACGTGTGCTTAATGCCATTACTTATCCCATAAGAGGAAGTAATAGAGAACGATGCTCTACGCTTAACTCTTCTATTATACCCATAACAATTTCTTCAATCTTTAGTAATCTATCTGATTGATATTCTTCTCTTGATAGTATGTATGGTATTCCAACAAAAGAAGCGTTAGAACGGTTTTTAAATGCTTCCAATTGCTCAGTTGTTAGTTCTTTGTCTGTAATTAGTACTATTTCCATAATTTAGCCTTCTTCTTTTTCTCTTTCGTCTAATTGTTTATTTGTCATATATACCAATTCGTTTAAAGTTACTTCCTTGCCTATGTCTTCTGTAAGTGCTGTGAGCAAATGTCTTGTTAATAAACTCCATTCTTCTGCTGCTTTCATTGTTGTACCGGTTATATTTACTTTTTCGTCTTCACATTTTATCATCTTATTGATTCCTTTTTTTGCAACTTGTATTGACAAGTTTTTGTTTATTGTGTTCTACGTAAACACTCTAGCAATAAACGCTAAAATTACTATTGTTATAGCTATGTATATCATTTTAATCATAACTCAACCTTTTCAAATTCTAATTTCATAACGAGCCTTTTTCCATAAGCCAATTTGCCACTTCTTCACACCCTATCTCTTCTAGTAGGTCTTTGTTTTCTATGTATTGTACTATGTCGCTAGGCTCAAGGTCTGCTATAAAGCTTGACCTTGCATTACCTATTGTTAGAGTGACCTCTCTATCCATGTAATTTGTATCTATATCAACGTTTTCGCATTCTATTGTTAATTGTTCTATCATTGTGGGGTGTCCTCCTACAGACTGTGTATCTTTAAAAAACGACTGCTCTTTAGCCTGTAGGAGGTATTAAGAGAAGCAGTCTTTTAAAGATTCTTGTTAGCTAACCAAGTGATTAGCACTTTGATATTATACCCTATTTTGTGACGTTTGCGTCAACTATTGAGGTATTTTTATCAATATTTATACTATTTAATTTCTTTTGATTTTCTATAATTGTAGGTATAAATGACAACGCAAATATAACTAAAACAAGAACAATACTTATCTCGCCTCTTCTCATAACAATAACCTTTCGTTTAGCTAGGTGTTACCCTAGCGTGTTAAGTGAATGGTAGCTACATGAAAAGCTTCCATTTACATCTTGCTCGCCTCTTTTGATAGCTAGCGCATTGACAAACATTATAACGCTACATCTTGGCTGATATTTACAGTTATTGCAGTTATCAGCCTTATTGTCTAAGAAAAATAGGTTTTCTTGTTCTTGTGGTGGTGCATCTGTGATATTTTCGTCTATCTCTTCATATCCTATTTCGTCTAACTCTTCTTTAGTCATTTTGTTTCCTTTTCATAAGTTAAATCAAATATATCAGGCTTACACGGGTAACACTCTCCTTGTATGCCTTTGATAATATAGTCACCATTGATAGCTAGATGAATACCTTCTAGTGTATGTATCTTAAATCCCTCGTGATCCCACAGGGCTGTTCTTCCTTCTGATGTTGCAAATTCAATACATTCTCTTAAATTTATGTATTCAAAATACTGTATCGCTTCTATAATAACTGGTTTTTTTCTGTATTTGTATATCATTTTATTTCCCTTAAATAATCTTGATATATGCTGTCCGCATAGCCGTTTTGTAAGTCCATGGAAAAGGTTTCTCTCCAAAGACTAGGGTTTCCATGAGGGCTTAACTTTCCATTTCGGTGGTGTTCATTTCCACACAATGGTATTAGCCTCTTATGATCCTTCTTGTCCGTACTGTCTCGCTTTACATGATGCCACTCTATACCATTCTGCTTTCCACATACGAAGCATGGGTACTGCTGATAGTGTAGCCAAGTTAAATACTCACCATCATTACTAATAAAAGATACTGGTGTATCATCTCTTATTCTACCGTGTCTTTTGGTTTGTGATTTTTTAGTTAGCATGTTATCTACCTTTAAAAATTAGTGCTGCTTTTTCTGCGTACTCTTTAATTGTCATTATTCCTCTTCCCAGTTTGAAAAAATGTAGCATCCTCTACATGGGTCTTTGTTTATATCTATATCACCATGCAAACAATTCAAGCACTCTTTCACATCACAACCATCATCTATATGATGTATTGTATTATTTGTCATACACACTCCGTCAACTACTATTTCTAGTGGCTTGAAATGCTCACAATCTCTACATGTTTTCATCACTAGACCCTCTTGTCATTCTGTATGTTATGTACATAAAAGATATAACGCCCATAATGGCCATTGCTGCATCTTTATCGCTCCAATACATTAATCTATCTTTATAGAGCTACTTACTGCCATAGCGTCCACCGTATCTCTTAGTTCAAGCTGTCTGTTTTCAACTGCTCTTAGTATATATTCTTTTGCTTTTCCTGCTATCTCTGATAAAGATAGTTTCTGCATAAATAACGTGAGTTCATTTATGTTCATTACACCTATCTTTTCATACTGTGCATTTAGTTGTTTTTGGTTCATTTTTTTCCCTCGTCATATAAATATTTATTCATTACTTCTACGTATTTGTCCGCTACTTTATATGCATTTTTAGTAAGCTCTTGGCTGCTATCATGCTTAGAGGATAGTGAAACTATCCATCTTTCGAGTTCGCCTTTTTTACCTACAAATACATCTAACTTCTCTTTTCTTGAATAATAAAACGTTTCTATCATCGCAGGCAATCCAACGTCTACTACCGCTTCTGTAAAAAATTCTGCCGTTTTGTCCCATATTTTATTTTTTGATGTCTGGATGCATATTTGTCTAGATGGACTCATTTTATTAAACTGAATAGCTGTCAACCTAGCAATCTCTGTTACTGATTGTGGCTTATCTAGTGTCTTTTGGAGTTCTGTTGACATAGCCCATAGCATTGAGCTAATAACTGCCGTTTGTGCGTCTATCTTCACAATGATTCCCTAACAAACTCTATGAAGTCATAATCTAAACCATGCCTTTTTGTTATAGAATCAAATAGAGCCTTAACGTCTTCAATGTCCCCAAGGAGTACGTCTTCCAATTCTTCCATCATGTTTTCAAAAGCCTCTGATTTCTTTTCTTCCTCTTTTAAATGAGCATCTAACGACTCAGTATTTGCGCATATTTCATCCATCTAGTTCAGCCTTTCCAAGGTCTGCTAAATGCTGTGTATATGCTCTAATGCTCATCTTTTTTGCTTTGGCTTGTTTAAGTATTTGCTTTTTGGTATCCAAGAATACTTGAATTGATTTTAGTTGTTTTTCCATGTTCTTACCCTTTATAAAACATAGTTTACAATAAGCTACATTAGTTTAACCTTAAACGTTTAACGTTCTACTATTTCTTTTTCTATAAATTCCATTGCTTCGTTAAATCCGTAAGCTATTATCCCATGTGCGTAATCAAATCCATTTACTTTTTTTAGAAATGATTTTTGCTCGTCCGATACGCTTATTGAAGTAGATGACATCTTGCCTGTCGTTAGTTTTTTCTTTTGTCTCTTCATTTCGATGAATAATATCTTATTGGGAAGCATAACTATTACGTCACTAACGCCATTAACTAAGCCCTCTTTTTTTAGTTTACTCATCTGCTTTACTCTTTGAAGTTTACTCCCCTTTAATACTGCGCCATTTGGGGTAGCCCAGTACATTAGTTTTTTTATTCTTAGCCATTGGATTAACTTTTGTTGTTCTTCGGTTTCAAGTGGTGTTTTCATTTAAAATTCAAACAAAGAAGTTTTTGCAATTTCTTTCCTTTCAAAACTAGGATTGAGTGGCTCAGTAAATTCAACTCTTTCACTATGTTTCATCATCTGAGTTATTAGGTTTTTAGTAGTATTTATATCCATTGCATTGCCGATGAACTCGTATAGTTTTGAGTCGCTGAATCCATCTAGTTTGAACATGTCTTGAAAATCACCTTGAACCCTTGCATATTCTCTGGGAGTTAGCTTTTTTATTCTATCTTTTAATAAAACTCCTTGACTGCTAGACGTATCAAGTGTTTGAGAAACTTGCTTACCCACTCGACCTCTTCGTGTTGTAGAGCTTGGTCTTGATAAGCTGATACCATCACCATTTTCAGCAACTTCATACCCACTTTTTGTATTTGATTTTATTAAAACTTTAACGTGCTGATTTCCGCCTGTTGATGCAGTAGTTAGGGCTGGGGACACCCCATTAACTGAATAAATTCTATTTGTGATACTGTTGTGTTTTTTTGAGTTGATATTTCCTATTTTTCCTATTTGGTTTTTCCCGTCTACATATTCAAAACTTTTTATTGATTTTTCTTTCAAAAAGTACTTTTCTTTCATTTTTTCTTCTAGCAAGTCTAAAAGTTTACATGTAAGAGAAACTCTTTGAGGAAAAGGCATCTGTGTTGTATATGCTCTAAACCCCACAATAAAAACCCTCTCACGATTCTGAGGGGTACCTTGCTCTTTTGCGTTCATAATCCCCCATGAAATCGTGTACCCTTTGAGTGATTTGAAATCTTTAAGAATGCTTTTCCAATCCTCACCACCATTTGAGCTAAGCAAACCTCTCACATTCTCAACACTGAACATTTTTGGTTGTACTTCATCAATTGATTTGATAGCTTCAAACATCAAGCCGCCTCGTTCATCTGCTGCACCGCCACGACTTCCAGCCATTGAGTAGCTTTGACATGGTGGTGAAAGGTGGTAGTAGTCGATTTCACCTTTATACTTTTTCCCGTCCATTTCTCTAATATCTTCATAAAAGTTCGATGTAGGTACTTCGTGATTTTGTAAGTACGATTCTCTTTGTGGCTTTTTCCACTCACAGGCAAAGACTACTTCATGATTAATACCCAAATATTTTAAGGCAAATTCAACCGATCCGAATCCACCGCTAAATGCTGTTGCTACTCTCATTTTTTTAATGCCTCTTTGGATATCTTTCTAAGTTTATCTTCTTTCTGTTGATGCTCTATGATGATATTTGCTAGCTTTTCTCTTGAAAACTTCATTAGCTCAATGCGCGTATATCCTTTCACAGAACACCCCTGTCAATTTTACTTACGCTTCCTTTTCTGTCCGCTACATAAAAATCGTCTTGCACTTTATCTTCCATAATCCAAATACTGTGTAATGCGTCCTCTTGGCATGTGAAACCATGAGACTTTAGTGTTTTGTCTTTGTATACTGCTATTCTGTTGTTTAAGTCTTGTAGTTTGTAGTCTGTTTTAGTCATTTTAATACCTTATTAAATTTGGATGATATGCTTTTCTTAGCATTGCGTCTTGAATTGAATACATAGATTGACTATATATCTCCGTATCTGTTTTTGGTTGTGGTGCCTGTGGCTCATCTCTAAAAGCTTTTCTTGATTGCCTCTTTGCTTTTATAGTTGATGCTTTTTTTCTTACTTGCTCTTTCGGTCTTCTCTTATGCTTTAGCCCTATAGTGTCGTTATATGGCTTCAAGCACTTCATGTGTATAGCTTGTCTATATGTCTCCCCTTCGACCTTTTTAGCTACATTAAACGCATTAGCCGTTACGCTTCTGTCTTCTAAGCAATAAGGACACTTTAAAATATATTTAGTCTGTCTTGGTTTGTCTTTGTATTTTTCTACCGTTGCGTCCTTTCTATCTTTGCTTTGACACGCCCTACATCTTCCTACTCGATAGTTTTTATGCTCAATATGATCATATAAATAATAATGGCTCTTGCTTACTCCTCTATATTCATCACACCTAGTACAATGAAGCATGTACTTAAAGCTTTTTGTTTGGTTTACAGGTGGCATCCATCCGTGTTTTTGTTCTGCATCAAGTCTCATTTTAATTGCGGTTTGTTCATCTTTGCTTACCCCTACGTATGTATTTTTTCCATTTAGATATATTTGTACTTTCCATCTTTGATGGTGTGAGTCCCACGATACGCCCGTGACTTCACTTGCTATTAACGTAGTCATTTAATGCCCTATCCTTTTCATATTTGCTAACTTTCCTATCTTTGAGCCACTTAATGCTAAATCTTTTTTATGTGTTCCGTATGATTCCAATCTTCTTATAATCTTAGTCTCTAAATCGTTTGGCTCTGTTTGGTTCACGATTAGTATAAATTCTCTACCTCCTAACTCTTCCATTATTTCAGCTTGCTTGTCTGATAAATGAAAAGTTGCTCTAATATTCAAATGAGCTATAGTTGCTCGACAATCGTTTTTATTGTCGTATGATACCTTTGATACTGTTCTATTGATTTCGTGCATTTTAGATGCAATAGCTTTAGCCTCAGCGGTATAGTCTATCTTTTCGATAGAAACAAATCTCTCAATTGCTATCGGAATCCTATCCATGCCTTTTTTATAGTCGAAATTATCACCGCTAAGTGATTTAAAAAATTCTTTGTATTGTTGAGGTTCTAGCATCATCACATAATCAGCTATCTCGCCGTCTATGAAACTGCCTCCATGAATATTCAATTTAGCTTTTATGTCTTTTACAAATTTATTTATTAAATCGCTCATAGCTTAACCTCTCCATCAATTGTCAGACCTAATTCTAAATTTAGCATTTGGGAAGGATTTAAATTCATCTTGCTTTGTATCACTTGCGACTTTTGATAATCCGTAACTTTCTCGTTTAAGTATCCCTCGAATTTATTAGAGTAGAGTGTTTCAGGTCTAAGAAATTTACTCATCTTCTCATCACTTCCCCAGTTAGAAAACTTAGTTATATGCACTTGATGGAAGTCATCAAAGAGGAAGCCTTCGTTAAGCCTAGCCTTTATAGCGTCTCTAGTTTTCTTTCCATTGAGCTTATACCTGCTGTTGGTTACTGCGTTTAAGTCAAGTACGATTGAATCAATCAAGTCTTTGTTGTGTTCTACAACTTGGGTCTTGCACCCCCCTTCTTCTTTACCTTCTTCTTCCCCTTTAACTTGTACTTCCCCTTTAACTTGCTGGTGACCCCCCTCGTAGGGTGTAAAATTAGCGCAATAAATTCCTAAATAAGGCTCTTTAATGCCGTCTCTTTTTTGACCGTCTATATAACCTTTTATACTCTTTTCTATACTATATTTTTGAGACTTCCATATAATATTTACAAGTGGATCACTGAAGGACACATCTTCTGTTTTTATTCTAAGAAATTGTACATCTAACATGGTTTTGATATATTGCGCTATTTGAGAGTCTGTTAATTCTCCTATAACATCATCAAAGCTTTTGTAAAATGTGAATTGACTTCTACATTCCATGGGTAACTTTCAAACAATATTAATTTATAAGTGCTAATGAGAGGTGTTCAAGTTCTCAAACTATATAGTCACTTTTAGCTATTCAATGAGAAACTCAACCGAGCGGCTGAGTCCATAAGGCTTGAACACCTAAAAAAACTATAAAGAGGGAACCCCGACGGCAACCTCTTGTTTGTATTGTATCTAAATGATAGTTAAATTTCTATTATATCTTTCATTTATCATTCTGCGCTTTAATAACTTTTTTACCCTTCATTGCTCTGTTTCTTCTTGCTCTATGTCCTGCCATTATAGTATCCCTCTGTGTTCTCTAACTGCTTGTATTGCTCTTTTGTAAGCAAGTAACTTCCGTTCAAGCTTTATAGCTGCTTCACCTACCTTAATTGTAGGGTCCTCTTTTAATATTGTTGTAAGTGCGATATATTGCAATTTATTTGCTATAATCATGTTTCCGCTTTCCTTTACGCATTTCTATCCTTTTTTAGAATAGGTGAGTGGACTAGGTGATTTCCTAGCATCGTGTGTTCTTATTTATCCATCTTTGTGGCGGTTACTTTGGTTTGTTGTCCGCCACACCCCTTTCACTTTTTAATTATTTTGTATATTTTGATGCTCTACTGGCACACCTTTATAGTACTGTTGTTGATTTCCATTATGCTGCTGATTGCCACCGTTGTTATTGTTAGCATTATTGTTATAATTGCCATTATTTCCACCATTACCGTTTTGATTATTATTACCTTGCTCGTCTTGTAAATATAACTTAATGTCTCCATCCCAGCTACCAGTAGGAATAGAATCTAAAGATAGATGAATTGTTACTTTTCCGTCTTGACTAACTACTTCATTTGCATAACCTATTGTTTTCCAAGATGTTTTATCTTGACCCTGTTGATCTTGATATTGTTTTGGGTAACATGCTTTAAATTTTCTCATCTATATTCCTTTAATTAAATCTTATTATTTCTTCAACTGCATTGTCTCCAACCAGTTCAACACATACATCTATTGCCACACTGTAAAACTTATCAAATTCGTTTCCATCCATGGAATGAAATGCTATTGATTTAGTTTTAACAAAAGGTTCTCCTTTTAGGGGTATCATTGTCTCGAAATATCCGGCTCTATATTTAACACTTTCGTGTAAATTTGAAGAGTTTTTATAATGTTGCTGATTATGAATTACAGCGTTAAGCAAAGCCCAATACTTTTTATGAAACTTCATATTTCGTCTAGGCTTGTATTCCATGAATACATGCTCACCTATCTCTAATTTCTTGATTGCTTTCACATCATCATCATTGACGGGGGACAACCCCTTTTCTATTCTTACTAATTCAATTAGCATTTTGTTTGGTTAAAAACTCTTTGTACTCTTTAACCATTTGCTCTAACTGAGGCTTATTTAAAAGAAGTTCTTTCCCACTGCTTGCATTAATCATAAAATGTGAAGCGAAGTCTTTAGCCTTTACTTGATGTTCTTTAAGGTAATTGCTTAGTGTTTCGCTTTTTACGTTTGGTGCTTCATCTTTAGTTGTAACATCAGGGTCTCGATTATCGTCAATGGCAAATAACCCATTCATTGCGCTTTTTCTTGAATAAGAGGAGGTAGCTACTGTTATCTGGCTCTCGTCCATGCCTTTTCGGTTAATAGGCTCTCTTGCCATTGATTTACTCTCTACTGTCTCACCACTCTCTATATCTATTAAAGTAGCTATTGATTGATTATAGTGTCTTTCCCCTACTTGAATAATATCATCAGATAACACAACACAGCATCCATGCTTTTTCAATAATGGCTTTAGCCCTTGCTGTATATCCTCTAGCGTTCTATAGGCGTATTTCCCAAAGTTGTTATATTGATTTTTATTAACTGTCAACTCTACTTGAATAGAGCATAATTTTTTATAAATGCTCATTATGTTCTCTTTTTGTTGATTTTTATAGTTTGAGGAATTTCTTTTATGTCCTCTTCGTAGTGAGCATATCCAAGCTCTACTAATTCGCCATCTGATATATCTCTCTTTATCTTATTAGTAACACTTACGGAAGCGTCTTTAATAGTAATACTTGATACATTTATGCCCTTTAGTTTTTCAATACCGCTGGACTTCATCCATGACCCAACTTCTATGGAAGTCTCTTGTTTTAATTCTTTAAATGCTTTAATAGCCTCTGTTAAATCTTTTTTATATGCTTCATATTGAGCAATTTTTTCATCAAAACTACCTATCCCCATGTTTATATAGTCAGCTAGAGAAGCCTCTACAGGCATTTTTTTTAGTTGATACTCTTCTAGTTTGTTGTCAAGTATTTGAGATATGCTATCCCCATTATCTACAGCCGACTCTAGTCTAGTGGTTATTGTTTTTGATATTTTACTCATGTTATTCCTTTTTATTTATCCGTTTTTAAATTCATATTACTTAATATGTAAATCATCATAAACGCCTCTATGATAATAAATATTAATTGAATCACTTTATGCTCTTTACTTTTTTACTGATTGCATCAATTATAAAAGAGTTCATTGATCGGTTATCTTCTGTTGATGATTTTTTCATTTTCTCAAATAAATCATCTGGAACTCTTAGAGATATTGTTGTCATTCTAATCCTTTTCACTTTGATACCATAATGATACCAAAGTAATACTAAAGTAATTCTTAAATTTGATTAAAGAAGTTCTCGAATGATGAAATAAATGGAATTGGGTTATTTGTTAAATACTGTACATCTTGGTTTGAGCTTCCGAAAAAAGGTTCGATTAGGATAGCGGGGGCCTTTCCTAGATGAAGGAACCCTCCGCCCCTTTCGTTCTTGGTCTTTTCTTTTATACCTCTGTTTTTAATTCCCAGTAAGTTTTGAGTGAATTGATAGTTTAGTAGTTCTGCATAGTGTTTACTTTGTTCGTATCCGCTGTGTAGTACCTCAGACCCCATAGCTTGACTTGTATGTGAGTTAAAATGGAAAGAGATAGAAAGGTCTGCCCCCCATGAATCAATGTCACTATGAAGCTCTTTCATGTTTTCAGTGTACCCCATTGAAGCATCCCCGCGCTCAAATACTTTATAGTCGTGCTGTAGTGGCGCATTTGGTAATATAGAGAAGTGTACGAGAGTCCAATAAAATGAATACTCGCTTATGTTGTCGATGGTTTCTGCACCCTGCTTGTCAGAACTGTGGCCTATAACTAATGCAATTTTCATTACTATCCTTTAATTTAAGTAAAAAAGTATAGCAGATATTGGAGTGTATACGATAATCATTGACATTATGGATAGTTTTAAATGTAGTTTTGCTTTGTAGTCTCGTGTTGCTTTTTTAAGTGACTCGTCATCATCTATAAAGAAGTTGGCGTTATCTTTGGATAGAAGCTCGTAGAGGTCTATAGCTTCCCATCCTTTGAACTTAGGGTGCTTACTTCGCTTTAAACCTCTGTGAGTCATTTTGCTAACACTGGGACTAATGATTGAAGTATGTATAAACAAGCTGCTAAAACTATTCCACCGACTAGAGTTACTATAATTCCATTCTTTACTGAGCTTTTAGCATCTAGCTTTTTGTTTAATTCGTCTATTTTTTGGTTTTGTGATTTTTCTATATGGTTACTAAACTCTTTTTTAATATCATTAAAACCTTCTGATATTTGAGATTTCATGTCCTTCACCTCATCCTGTATACTGCTTACGGTTGAAAATAGCTCCTTGAATTTGTCTGATCCTTTAGCTAACTCTTTACTGTGATTTTCTAAATCATTATCTATTTTATTTGATAGCTTTTCTATAGAGGATACGATTTCGTCTTGCCCCTCTCTTAAGCCTTTTACGGTTTTAGTGCTGTTTACTTTTAAGTCAAAAGTTATCTCTTCGACTGTTTTCTCTTCCATGATAGACCCTTTAATCTATAATTATACTACCATACTGCTGTGGCTTCTGCCCCTGCTAGTCTCAATGCTTCGCGCAATTCTTCTTTTGAAACGTCTTTCTTTTTATTATTAGATAGAGTCCACTTTATAATCCCTCCGTCATCTAGCCCAACTATTACCGATGTCATTAGAAATTGTGAAGTCAAGTCCCCATCGAACGTGTTTCCGTTTTCGGTCGTTACTTTTATATTTCTAATTATTGCGTCTCTAGCCTTTGGGGGGCTAGGCAATATAGAATACTCTTGTGTTTCTTCGTCTTTCATGTGTTCCCTTTAGTGTTTTTTACCGCTCAAAAGTTCCATCCCTTTAGACCCAAAGAACGCACCAGTTACTACTATCATCAAAGCAGAATTAGCTTCTACCCAGTATGGGGCTAAACTTGAATTAAACCATGTCATACCTATCCAATTGGTCGTAAGCGAGATTAAAACAATACTTCTACTTGACTTATACCAAGGTATCATAGCGTCTGCTTTCCATCTTGTTGTAGTATGTTCATTATCTATCTTGTCTAACTCTAAGAGTATCTTAGGGTCTACTTCACCAGTGAATAAATGACGTATCCCACTTGTTATATTAGTTACGCCCTCACTAGCGTCTTTAACTTCTTTACCTATTCCAAACCACATACTACACCACCTTTTTTATTTTATACCACGTACTATAGAGTTTGCTCTAACCCCTGCGTATAGAACTTTAGCTTTAAACCAGTTCACGCCGTCAACTATCATTGCTTCATAGAAAACTTTGTCTATTTGTAATCTGCTTAATTTTTCTTCTTTGCCGAGGGTTTTGTTTCTGTCAATCAGTTTATCGTGAATAACACTAGCTCGTCTATGTTTTCCTGTTGCTGGTGATCCAACAATGTGCCATAAGTATTGAGGTATTGAAGCAAAATCAAACTCATATCCTACGTTTACCTTGATGGTTTCTCCTAATCTATCTGAGTGATAAAGAAGCTCTTGAAACACTCTCCATGTCTTGCCGTCCGCTAAAGGCTCGACTATCAAAGGGCTTATAAATTGGCTCACCTGTTACCCCTACTGCTCAACATGGCTTCACTTTTTTTAAGCACTGCTATAGCGTGTGCCTCTCTTAGTTCTTCCAACGTAACATCAACTATTGAATTGTCGAACATTATCCATTTGGTAGTAGTTAGGCTGAGATATGACGCTGCGGTAATCGCTTCTACCATACTAGCTCTAGACGCATCGTTCCCATCAAACACTTTCCCAGTAGATATTTCAACGACAATACTATCTATAATTATTTGACGCTCACCTTTTTTAAACTCTACTGTCTTTACTTCTGGTACTTCTTCATAGTAATCCGTTTGTTTAATTAGACCGTTTACTCGTCCTCTTCCAACTAAGCCCATAGTATCCCCTTTATTCGTAAACTCTAGCGGTTAGAGTTTTAAATATACTTCCAAGCGCTTTAAGAGTTATTTTAATCTTAATAGTAGTTGCTCCTATAGCATCTAATACCGCATTGTGCTGTCTTGTTACTTTTAGATATCCCGCTTCTCTTATGTCTTGTTTTTCCTGAGTAGTAAGAAGTCTATTGAATATTTGTGCTTGGTCTATAGCTATATTTAAATTCGGTGTTACATTAGTCGATCCCGCACCAATTCTTGTACCATCTATTACGGCGAATCCGCCACTATTCACCCAAGTTGATGGAACTGCAATGCCGTCAAGCTCTACAGCTGTCGTAGATGCAACACCATTTCTCTCTATTAATATGTGATGGAACTTATCATCATTTGTAATTGTGGCACCGTCCGCTTCTAAATACCCAACTTCTAATCCAACCCACATCTTACTTGTGAAAGAGCCTCCTACTGCAAATGAACACACTCCACCGTCTGATATATTTCCCCAACAAAACATACCATTATTATTCACAACTGTTGTGCCAGTAAATTTAATAAAAAAAGATGCTGTTGATACTGTTGCGGGTATCACAGCATCATTAGATGCAACGTATACGCTTGTACCTATACCGCTAAGAGCTTGGCGGAACTTACCTTTAATGTAAGATACTGCACCACCGACAGCAGACAGAGTCGATGTACCCATATTGTCCGTTAGATTTCCATTAAACTCACAACTAAATTTTAAGGAACCATCGCCGAATGGATCCGTATCGCTAGTGATTGGTGCTGTGACTACTTCACTTGCCAAGGTTGCATCTTGATAGCCGGTAGTAACAGAATCCATTTCATAAGATACTGTGTTATCCACAAAGGCTATTAAAGGAACTTCTGCAATAGTAGGGGTATAAGTATAAGGGCTTGCAGAATTAGTTATTAATACTTTCACAATGCTTTTATCCGCTTTTTGAAGATATGTAAAATCTCCATTAGCTAAAGAGAAGGTTGTCTTCAACTGATCAACTGTGTCTGAAGTATTCGGGATATCTGCGAAACCCTGTGCAGAGGTGTGCGTTACAGTAGCTTGCCCTACGTCTACTTTTTTAAACGTTACAGCGGGTATAGCTGTCTGAGCATTACTTATTGCTGTTCCGCCGTCTGCTGTAGCCATAATAATACCACCAGTTGTAACCGTATTAGATAATGTTACAAACTCGGTTGGTATATTTGAGCTATTTACATCTATCTCTATAGACTCTGTAAACGCTTGGAACTTGTTCTCCATAATGTGAGAACCGGTTCCACTAGGTGTAAACCCAAGCTTTGAAGAAAAAACAGTTATTTCCCAAAGCGGGTCGGTAGATGGAACGTCAGGAAGAACCCCGCTGAAAGTACCATTTGTATTATCTACAACGCTATTTAGATTAGTCCATGAATATGTTAAGTCAGGCCCATAGTTTGACATTGTTATAACGATAGGAGTACCCATAAATTCAGAAGATGGGCCAGTAATAGAGGGCGTTTCTAGTCCTCCTCCACTTTCCACCCAAGTACCATCTTTTCTGCCGTATATACTTCCGTCTATTGGTGCTTCAGGAACTCCACTTGTAGGCTGTGTGTCTGTAAATACAATCGCGTCACCTGCACTGTTGACTCTTGGGTAATACAAAGGGGTGAAGGTTGCTGGCGTGTCTGATAAGTCAAGGTACGAAGTGGCACCACCACCACCTATTACCTCGACCCAAGCACCATCTTTTCTAGCGTATGACTTAGTATCAATAGGCGCTTCTAGGACTGCTATTTTTACCCAACTCAGAACCGCTCTACCATACTGAAACCCATCGTTTGGTGCTTCTGGTACGCCTGTTTGAGCTGGATCGCTCCATATTAGCGCTTTATCTGCTCCGCTTGCCTTTGTTAATACTTGTCCAGTAGTTCCACCATTAAACTTATCTAAATCAGTCTTATTTGTGTCTGCTTTTCCATCCGCCGATGATGCAGTAGCTTGTGCAGAGTTGGCTGCATTGTCGGCTGTCTGTATTCCGCCTTCAATTTTATTTAGATTAGTTGCGTTTATTGCTGGTAGTGCGTCATTCGTCCATACGGTAGGTGTGTACGCCATTTTTATTTTCCTTTTAACATGGTAATAGTGTATCGCTTGGGAATAGTGTTTCACTTGGTGTTTTAGGGCATCCCGCTGGGGCATCGTGTCCTGCAACATAAGCAGTTAGTTCTAGTACTGCGCTTATAGAATATATATCAGTGCTTAGTTGACTTACACTATATGGCGATTTGAATCTAAACTTTTGAGCATCTACTTGTCCCATGTATGGGAATGATGCAAAGAACTCATCTGTCCCATCGTTTATCAATACGTCATAAAAGTTTATCCATTCGTTGACCTGTGTAATATTATCTAATATGAATGTATAACTAGCTGTTGGCAATACTCTTGATTGTAATCTAACTCTATTCGTGAAGTCAAACTCTACCACCTGATTGATAGATGCGTAACTATTGCTATTTGATGATAAAGATGCGCACGGCAATGTAGATGGGTAAGTTATCATTTTGTATTTTCCTGAAAACTTGCGGATACTTGAAATTTATCATCACCTAGAAATACTACATTTAGCGCACTCATAAATCTAAACTCTTTTTTTGTGCCTTCGTTGAATATCTTCCAGTCTGCAAGAAAAAGCTTTGTACCGTCTTTAAGTGTAGTGAAATAGAATGTTTCAAAGTCTAACATCTGCAATCTGCTCTCACATACAAATGACGCTGTAAACTGCCTATTTCTTCTATTATTTTGTCTGCGTTGAAGCTGTGAACTTAAAAAGCTTTGTCCCTCTGTTGCTGAATTACTTGCCATTCTAGGGCATGGTAAATCGGCTGGATAATCAATATCGGTTGAGGGAAAGAAAGGCATTATGTACCAGCTAGCTTTTTAATAGAGAAATATCCACGACTAAACCCTAGTCCTGAACTACTTGAGTCTGCTCTAGCCATAAGAGATATGGAACTTCCGCCATTAACTTGCTCCATTGCTTTGCCTGTACAAGTTTCTAGCATAGTAGCTCCATTTCCTACGATAACCGCGCTTTTATTTGTGTCAGGGGTTGATCCATTGATTGATATCCCAAAAGAAACACCTTCGCCCACATTGGCAACGCCTATAATATTCCATTCTATCTCAAATCTACCGCCTATGGTTGGAGTCAATGTTCCAATAGTTGTGTTTACCGTGACCCCATTGGATGATGAAAAAGCGTTTATAAACGAATTAGAAACAGTAGTCCAAACACCTGCGCTTAATGATGGTAACCCAGAAATTGTTACCATCCCCCCATGTGCCTGAAGTCCTGATATATCTTCTGTATTCCCTGATATTACATTTGTATTTGTATTTACTTGTGTTATGGTATCGTTTATTTTTGTGCGCTGGTCTCCCATAGGGACGTTATCTAAAAGTAAGTCTATTGCCATTTAATCACTCCATGTATTAGTATCTAGCCAAGTGTCTGTATCTCGCCATACGTTGGTTGACTGGTCGTAAATAGAATCATCATAGTTGATAGCTTTTATATCGACTATGCCATCAGGGCTAGGGCTAACACTAGTTACAATATAATCTCTTATAATGTTATTGGACGAACCCATAGAAAAAGGTGTTTTGTCGTATTCGTAGCCCCAATATATCCATCCAAAAGTAAGAGGATTATCTAGCAATATCTGCTGGTCTCCAATTACTGTAAAAGTTAAAGGGTCGCTAACCTCTCCTGTATCTCTTATAAATATAATTGTATCATAATTGTCCACATTTGCCGTTAAGTCGTAATTTATAACAACGTCAACCACTACCCCATTTTTAAACGCAACTTGCCCGCCTTGACCCCACTTAACCATGTTGTGAGATATTCCTATTCTGTCTAAGTAGTTTGGTATTACCCCTTGGATATCTGTTTTAAATGATAGTATTTTTTTACGTGACTCTTTTTGCTTGTACCCATAAGTAGCTTCATTTAACGCTATGGTTTCATCCGTACAACCTATAAGCTCCATCACTTCAGGATTAACGGAATTAGTAGGGTATGTTCTAACATCTTCTTTGAAGTCGGTAGGTCGTCTGTATTTAACTCTAACACCATCGAACCCATCTTCTTGCCCAAACAAGTAATCAATCTTTAAAGATTCTTTTACTATGTTTGTCTCATTGAATACATAGTTTCGTATAGGTTGAGCTTGATCTTTTCTTATTGCAAGTATAGCCCCATCTAAATAAGGAATGTATCTTCCTGCTTTTGCTATCATTTTTATAGCATCGTAAACTGGCATTGATTTATCAAGTGTGCCGTTAAACTCTTCTGTCGTAGAAGGAAGCAGTAGGTCACTTTCGCTTAACCCTGCGCCATAGTCAGTATTAGTATAAATGTCTGTTATAGAATCTTTTATAGTGCTTATATTATCTATTCTTGTAACCCATGCGTTTATCTGGAATTGAGATATAGCACTTAGTCCGTTTGTAGCTTTTGCTTTTACCCATAGTAACGTTAAGTCTCCGAAGCTCTCGCTATTTGGTGGGACTTCTATGTATTTTAGAGATTCCATAATAACCATATCACTAGACCTATTGCCTGAGGGTTCACCAGTTGTACGCTTTATGCTTACTTTTAGGATATCACCCTGCTGTATTGTTAGAGGGATTAATAAAGATTCAGTAAATCTAAATGGTGAACTATCTTTTTCCGTGTATGATATTTGAGTAGCAGAAGTTGAAAAATTACTCCCATTTCTATACGCTTTTGTTATAACTTGTAGAGACAATACTCTATCCTCAAAAACACCAGTTGATGAATTTGTATTATATAAGCCTCTCGGAAGAACTAAATCTATTTCAAGTTTTTGGGGCAATGAATTAGTAGCAGTATTTAAAGTAAACTCGCCATAAGTTGTATCAAAAGTAGCGTTACATATTGTTTTATCATTCGTCATTGTGATAGTTCCGAACCCGAACTTTTCAAAATTTATATCAAACCCTACTTCTGAGCTATCGCTTTGTCCCTCTTCTATTCTGTATGTTGGCACACCTATATATGTTAACCCGTTGAATTCTATTTTATATACTTTTCCTATCTCTGAGAAAAAGTAAAGCTCTGAGTTAGAATTAAACAAGTCTTCGTATATGGTGCGCCCGTATGTTCTAGCCCAATCTGTATTGGTTGCGCTTGTTACTGTTGCCGGCTCAGTAGTGAACACGTGAGACTGAACGGTTACTGTGTGATTAATTAAGTCTACTGATTGAACGGTATAAGTACCATCATTGCTATCACTGTTAGATATGATTATTTGGCTACCTAGTGCTAAAGATGATATGTCAGGGTATACGCCGCCGTTATACTGTCCAAATGTTATAGTGCTTCCACTAAAAGATAAATACATTTCACTTTTCTGTGGTGTTCCTCTTACTTCCAAAGTAGATACTTCAGGAACCGTTCTAACTCTTTGATGATAGCTTGCGTCACCTATCGCGTTTTCAATGTTAGCAAAACTACTTTCGTATATTGTTTCATATTGGAAAGTTTCTGTGCTTATATCGCTAGATGTAGTATCACTTACAAATATATCATTTAGTCTATATTTTCCTGCTCCTATACACATTAACTGATATAAATATTGCTCATTATCTTCATACCTATAATATGGGGCTTCTAATAAGCTAGGATATACTCTAACTCTTCCATAGTGTACGGGTATGGGTTGTCCTAATCTTTGTACGTTTTGCTGAGAGTTTAAATTGTATACACTCGATTGTTTATTGTTTGATCGTTGCGAACTGCCTAGCCCTATATCTGGAACATCTGGCTTGAATATTTGTCCAACTGCATAACTAATTGCTGTAGCGACTGCAAAGTTTACTAAATATGCAGCAATACCAGTAAGTCCGAATGCTGCTGCTATTTTAGGGTGCATAATAAAAGTAAGAACATCATCAGTAGATACTTCCGTATCAAAATCATTTACCTCTAGTTTTTTATCGTTCAAAAATATAGTGTATGGACTATTTACCCCTAATGGATACTTATCTATTAGATAGTCAATAACTCTTTCACATTGATAGTTAAATGTATCTATATCTTTTAGGTTTGTTATATCTTTTACAAATCTTACCTGCATATCATATACTTTTTAAAAGGGAATTTTTCATCAATTTTATTTAATGTTTCATATCTTACACCATTTTCATCATTATGTACAATTCCGTCCGAATAAAAAACGCCTGCATGGTATAAAGTTCTTTCGCTTTTGCCTAGTAGTACTATGCATCCATTAATGGGTGATTTTATCTCTCTTAGTTTACCATCTGTAACATCATCTTTATATGACATTGCCTCTCTGATTGTCCCTATGCTTGCGTCTATCTTTGGTGCGCATGGAACTAAATCGCAAACCAAATGCCAACAATGGTAATTGTCATTATTGTGAGGCTTTCCAATAAGTGAATTTATTTTATCTTTCATTATTTCAACCCTAAAAATACCCAGCTATCAAAGTTACGTGTAGGCACTTTTTTAGCATATAGGTTAGTTCTTGTTGCGGTAGCTGTAATACTTATTGCCGTTGCTGAAACGCTTGTCAGTTCTAGCTCTATAGGGTCTATTTGTGACGTTATATCTCCATCAATGTACACTCTATATATCATCTTAATAGGCTCTTTCATGTTTCCACTTGCTAGTTCTATCTCTGTGATTCCTATTTGAGCTACATTGTCAAATACTAGACCTATTTCTTGCTGGTTACTTCCTTTTGTTGGAAGAGATACACTAAAAGCAAACGGTGTAAATGTTTTTGATACTCCTGCGCTTATTTCTAATATCTGAGGGACTGGATCGTTTATTAAATAATATGTTTGAGTAAATAGGGAATGCGATAATTCCACCGTATCGTATGATCTAACGTCTATAGTGTTAGAAGAGTATACCCTTTTAAGGTCATCGGATAGTGCCATTATCTACTAAGCCCGAATGATGACTGTACAGCATTTCCTACAGGTGAAGTATTTCTACTTATACCGCTAGCTATAGCGTTGCTAACTTGCTCTATAATGACGCTTATATTATCTCCATCTTGCTGTACGTCTACACTAGCATTTGAATTGTTTACCACGTTTACATTAACACTAGCTCCTAATTTATCATTAGATGTTATGCTGCCGCTTTGGGATGGCGTGAATAGTTCGGGGCCTTTTTCACCTACTAGATAACTTCTTTGTCCTATGACTGGACCACCTGAAGCCCTTGCCCCAGATGGTGAAGAAGTTCCACTGCTTCCGCCTATCGCTCCTGCTAATGCGTTAATAGCTTGCTGTACAACTAATACTTTTATCAACTGAGCTATGATATCTTTTATAATAGACTTCATTGTATCGCCCCAGTCATTAGCCCCATCAAGCATCTTTCTAAAACCGCCTGCTATGCCGTCAACCATTGTGGATGATAGAGACTGCACTAAGTCGTTAGCTATCTTGGTGTTAGCGTTCATTTCTAAATAGTAGTCTCTAGAGGCTCTTTGTATCTCGTCCCATAGTGTGACCTGCTTTTCAAATTCTTGTGTTACTTGCTTGGTTACGTTAATTTGTGCGTCTGCGCCCTCAGGTTCTTCAAATAGCTCTTTCATAGCATCAGAAAGTTTTCCGACTGTTTCCAATTGTGCTTGGAATGCTTCTTCTGTACCGAATATTGCATTAAATAGCAGCTTGTATCCCTCGGCTGCAAAATTTATGCTCTGCACCATTACGGCTAAAGTTTTAGCAACTACGGCAATAATATCAGCGATACCACTTAGAGCATCTTTGAATACTTTACTTTCCGTAACTGCTACCGTAAAAGATTCCGCTATTTGCTTTAAGTCAGGCGCTAAATCAGCAGTAAACTTTTCACCAACAAAAGCTATTGCTAGACCTAGCTTTTGAAACCCGTCATTCATTTCCTCTACGTCTTTAACTTGGCTTTGAGTTAATACGCCTAGTTTTTCCTGCTCTGTGATAAAAGCACGAATCGCGCCCGCTCCGCCCTCCATAGTGTTTTTTAGAGCTACACCCTCAGAATCGAATATCTTCATCATTAGGGCGGTTTTTTCACCTGTGTTTGTTAGCTTTGCCATAGAGTCGGCAATAGCTAAGAATGTTTCATCAGGGGATAGCTTAACTAAGTCCTCTGCTACTAGCCCCAAGTCTCTTAGCGCTTGCTTTGCCTCACCAGTTCCTCGTGAAGCCTCAAACACTCGTCTATTCATACGTTGGATTGCTTGACCTAGCGTTTCAGTACTTACACCA
>Ga0233413_10000339_pt1 | contig 23120 bp, 21 predicted proteins | sample Na_anoxic_6_MG_FD_189019 | JGI IMG/M metagenome (GOLD analysis project Ga0233413, IMG submission 189019) | Seawater microbial communities from Saanich Inlet, British Columbia, Canada - Na_anoxic_6_MG | ecosystem: Environmental > Aquatic > Marine > Inlet | place: Canada: British Columbia...
GTTCTTTGATTCTTTTTCTGCTAATCTCAATATAATCTGAGTCTAAATCTATACCTATAAATTTCTTGCCCTGATTTATGGCAGCAATACCAGTTGATCCACTTCCGCAGAAAGGATCTACAACAACCTTTCCGGCTGGACAATATATCTTTACAAGGTATTCCATTAAAACTATTGGTTTCGGGGTGGGGTGATTGTTATATTCCCCTCTCTCTTTTCTTGTTGCTCTCGGTGCATAAAAATATTTCTGATGCTCTGGCATCACTTCACCAATTATGTTCATTGGATATCTACCTGCTGGGTTGGCGTTTTCTTTACCAAACTCCTCCTGAGTACCAGTTGTCTTTCCTTCTTTTCCAAAAGTTCTGCGAGAATGGCCGCCTTTTACCCAGCCCGTGGGAGGCTTTCCTTCCCATGGTACCCTGGTATTATCAGTGTCTATCTTTCCAACACTCCACTCATCATGATTATCTTGTATGCTCCCCTTGAAGGGCTTCTGTGCAACAACAACCGGTTCATGAGCCGGCTTAAGGTAGTTCTTCTTTGCCATCTTTGTAGTTGTCATCCACATGATCTGATCCTTTATGACGAACCCCGCCTCTTCAATGGCTGCGGCTATTTTGTGGTACAGTTGCGGGCTGCTAAAGCTCAAGCAAAACGCGCCTGGCTTCAAGGTACGATATACTTCTTTCCATATTTCGACAGAAGGAACATTATTATCCCAATGGTCCATTCCGATACCATATGGAGGGTCTGTTATACATGAATCTATTGTATTGTCTTCTATAGACTTCAGACTATCCTTACTATCGCCAACTATCAACTTATTGTCAATTTCCATCTTACCGCTCATACCCATTCCAACACTCTTTTCTCTAAGATCTCTTTATTTTCATTAAGGAAATAGTCTGTCATTTCCTTGTCGCCACCATGAATGATCATAGGGCGAGTGTAGTAGTGTATGCCATGAGAATTTTCTAGCTTACTGCGTAGTTCGAGATCTCTCTCACGAGCTTCTTCAACATGCTCATCGATCAGCTTTTTCTCTTCCTTGGATAAGATATGCTGCCCAAGAAAGCAAGTTGTCTTGTTATACTTTTTCGATGTGAAGACATAGATATATCCTGACTTAGGAATTCCACTATTATACATAGGAGAAGGGGTTTTTGAACTCTTACATTCTAGAGCGAATTTTCTACCATCGATCTTTACAAAAAAATCAGGGCTCTGGTGGCTTCCGCACGGCTGAGAAATGTAAGTGCCTTCCTCCATGTCTTCTCTCTCGGAATACGGATCACTTACCCATTCATCACGTAACTTTTGCGGTACCTTACGACTTGCCTTTTTCAATCCGTAATTCATAATAACACTCTCTATGGCATCTTCATGTTTGGCTGTGTTGTGTACTTTTCCGCTTGTCGCAGCATAGTTCTTATAGTAGGGCATTTCTAAAATAGAACGTAAAATAGATGTCATCTTATTGTTTTTTGTATGCTTAGTCACTATATATCTCTTTTCTTCTTAATTGAGCGTTCATTAGCCGGATCACAGTATAACACACCCTGAGCCGCTTGTCAAGTACAATCGACAAGCAGGCTGCTTTTTTTGTTTTCCCTTGCTTATCGGGGCGTTAGCCTAGCAATCTAAAAGAATGCTTTACGCTCCTAGTGCTAAATCCCCATACGGGATCGTTTTCTAGTTTTGCTATATAGGGACGATTAATATGAATTACATCTGTATTCTTGACGCCCCAACATTTGATTGTTGTAACGGTACTGTTTTCATCTATAACTTCTACAAGCCACCAGTCCTTACCGAACTTAGTCTTCTTAGGAATTACCTTGCGCGGGATAAACCAGACTACTCCCAAGTCTGGATCATACTCACTAATCGGCGGGATATACTTATCATCCAACCTCTGCTTGATCTCTTTAGACATAACTAAGTCAAACGGAAACAATCCAGTCAAGTCAATCATATACTCTAGCTTCTCTTCAGGGGAGAAATCTCCCACATCTGCGAATTTAGTTATATTCTCATCTAGATTCTTAGCTTTCCTAGGTCTGTTAGAAGCCACTGCTGTCCAAAAGTGCTTAAGCCCTACAAATCTATCGTCAATCAATTTGTTCATTGCCTGAGATCTAACTAACGCGTCCAAGCTCTTCTTGTTCACCTTTGAATAGGACATCCGCTCGTGGAACAAGAACTCTTCAATTGTATTGAAAGGCCGATAATCTGTGATCTCTTTAATTGCAGCTGCACCCAATCCCTTAACGCTGGTAAGAGGCTGGATCAAAGTCTTTCCATCTTCATCAATCTCCCAAGCAAATCCACTGGTATTAACATCCAGTCTCTTTATCTTGAAGCCTAGGCTTTGAGCGATGTTGATCGCTTTCTCTTTCCGCGTCTCTGGCTCCTTGTCTAGAAAAGCGGCGACCCACTCAACCGGATAGTATGTCATCAACCATGCGCACTGAAAAGACAGTATACTGTAACTGAGTGCATGGCTCTTGTTAAAACCATATCCAGAGAAGTATTCAAACTTATCCCAAAGATTCTGAGCAGAGGATACATCCATGGCATGTTTAGCACAGCAGCCTTCAATAAACTTACGATGAAGATTCGCCTTGAGCTTTGCTTTTCCGGTGCCTTTCTTTGTGAGGATTTTGCGTAACATGTTCCCTTCATCCAAGCTCAGATTCTGTCCCAACTTATGGGCTAGCATTGCTATCTGCTCTTGAAAGATAAGAAACCCATAAGTCTCGTTTGTTACTTCCTTCACAATAGGATGTACGTACTTTATACTAGTAGGATCTTTTTTCGCATCAACATAGTGTTGATCCACCTTCGCTGACAATGGTCCGGGACGGTAGATGCTAGTGATCGCAGATAGATCTACGATATTGTTTGGGCGAGCGCGCTGGCAGAATCTCTGTGCGCCACCTTCAGTAAATTGAAATATTCCTGCCCACTTTCCCTCATGAAAAATATTCTTATACACTTTCTGGTTTGAGAGATCGATTACTTTTGGGTGTAACTTATCGTCATAAAACTTCTTGACATCATCAAAGGACGGATTTTCATTGTTGTGATGCCGTTTAAGTATGTGCTTAATGGCACCCTCCATCATACGCAATGAGGCTAATCCAAGAATATCAAATTTAATGAATCCCATGGGTTCTAAGTGTCTGACGTTCTGTCCCTCACTCCATGGTGTCTGTCGGACGCCACCGCTATTGATCAATGGCATATACTTATCCAAGTCATCGCCAACAACAATACCGCCGGCATGACGAGAACAGCTCCTCACTTGCCCGTACAGAGCATCCACGTGCGATTCTATATCTGGATATTTCTTAAAGAAATCCTGAAGGGACGAACTGTATTTCTTTACTTCTTCAAAGTCTGGTATGTATAATCCTGCTGACATTCCCTTTGCCGCCTTCGCGGCTGGGGTGGCCTCTTGCATCATCCGCATCGTTACTACATTCACTTCTTGAAAGGGGATGTTGTTCATCTTACTGATATCTTTAATCAGAGACTTCAATTGTAGTGTATTCCAATTGGAAATTGGAACAACCTTATCCTCCCCCCATTCCGCCATTAAATGGTCTTTCAGTTCCATGGGGTCTGATACATCATAATCGATATCAGGAAATCCACTTTCTTTCTGATTCCGTGTCATGAACCTCTCAAACAACAAATTGTGTTCGATAGGATCTACCTGAGTAATACCTAGAACATAAGACACTAATGAACCAGCCGCACTTCCGCGGGCTGGTCCAACTAGTTGTTTGGACACAGCAATATCAGATATCGCCTTCATTGTTAGAAAGTATTGTGCGAAGTCGTTAGCGTTGATCACCTCTAACTCTTCTTCCAATCTCTCTACATAAACGGGATCTTTACCAAGGCCGGCTTGTTGAAGTCCCTCAAAGGAATAATCATTAAGGGTTTCGCCTGCGGTTTTACCATCGGGGACCACAAAACTTGGAAGCCGTACCTCGTTGCTTGGTAGGAACCGGGATATTCTTTCATGGGCAATATGATATGTCTCGGTGATAGAGTTGCGTACCACATTATCATCATATTCGAATCCACATTCTCCTGAGTATCTTCTATAAGATTCCCACATTTGGTCACCGTTTTTGGGATAGAGTTCATAGGACATGTCTTCGATTCTGTCAGGGATTTTGTTTTCACTTTGAAGTCCTTTCCATCCGATTTGTCTGTAAATCTCTCGCTGCTTCCATAGAGATGGATCTGGATAATGACTATCCGCAGTGCTAATAAGTTTCACTCCAAATTCATCTGCTACTTGCATCACATATTTATTTAATTGATGCTGCTCTTCAATTCTGTTCCATTGAACTTCTGCATACCATCTATCTCCGAAGATCTCTACCATGTTCTTGGTAGTCTCTCTCATTGCGGCTAGGACGGCCTCGTCGCCCTCCTCACGATGCTTCCAGAAATCTCCAGCATACACTCCACCCAAACATGCGGACGAAGCAATGACCCCCTTGTTGTGCTCTCGGAGGATCTCATAATCAATACGCGGGAATCTATAATGATTTTCAGTACGATAACTTTTAGAGATCATTTGGAAGAGGTTGTACAACCCCTCTTGGTCTTGCGCTAACATTACCATGTGGCGCCGGCGATTCAAGATGCTCTTCGTTGCACTCTTGGTGTCTCCCTCCACCTCTACCGTCACTCCGCTCACATCGCCGTCGATATTCTTTTGCCTCTTTTTACTGCTAGATGCGCGCTCTTCTTTTATCTTGTTATAGTCATCGCGCCATTCGGTGATGGACGGAATAAAATACGCCTCAACTCCAAAGATTGGCTTAAAGTCTTTACCCTCTTCGCTCATCTTCTTAGCATGCATCACTTGATATGCTAGGCCGTTCATGTTACCATGATCGGTAAGCGCAACGGCATCCATACCATTGCTATACGCAAAGTCCATATGTTCTGATGGGTACCCCAATCCATCGAATACGCTAGCTACGCTATGGGCGTGTAATCCAACAAACGGGATCTTTGATTCTTTTCTTTCCATGAGGTTCCAACTTTCTACTGTAGTGAGATTATAGTGATTCTGTGCTATCGGTGATATACATATCTTCAGAATATCTGTTCATTGTGGCTAAGGAGTCCTCGGCCGATGCTAGCTTGTTCACTAGCCCAACGATCTCTTCGACGATTGTTGAGTGATCGGCAATTGCCACCGGATCATTCAAATACAAGTCCAATGTTGCTCGATGACGGGCAATTTCTGCTTCATAGTGCTTTGTAACGGCCTCAAATAAGTTGTTTTTCATTACATATACCTCTTTTTCTCTAAAAGCGGGCAGTTATACTGCCGAATTCGGGCGGATCAGCCATGCGGATCCAATCAGTGTGTTAGTATAACACATATTTTTGAAGATGTCAAGTGCTTTCTTCGGGAGGGAGGACGATTTCTTCTCTGTCTACTCCAAATGGATTGTGTTCATGATACTTTAAAATATAATTAGGACGCTTTAAGTCAGTTGCAAAGCCACTTCCCATGTATACACAATAATCTTTCCAATTATCGACCTTATAGTATGTACTACATTGCGCCAATTCCTCTTCTTCTGGGTGTAACCAGCCGAAGACCTTCTCTAGAGGGTAGTGTTTCGCGCTATGTCTCTCTTCTTTGGGCAATAGATTTCCCTTTACGGTGCGTTCTGATTCATCAAAGTAGGATCCTGGCTCATACTTTCCAGTGCCACCTCTAATAATCTTTCTGAATTTCTTCCAATCTTCAGCATCAAAGGTAAAAGAAAGGTATTCTCCATCACATACTGTTTTACCATCATATGACAAATAGAACTTTGCTTTACTGGATATGTTACTCCGATATTGTTGGAGTTGTGTTGCATCGTAGACTCCGTACGGAAATGATACATAATACTTGTCCGGCACTGTCCACTTGCTTATTATCTTAGATAGAGAGAACGCCCTCATTGAACCGTATATAATACTCCAAGATAGACAGTCTCTCTTATCTCTATCTTTCGGGTGTATGGGAACATAATATATCGGTATATACTTTATATGTTGCGATGGGAACTTTACGAACTGTCCTTTAACTCCTGGTGCTGTTGCGGGATCAGATATCCAATCGCCTAGGCGGTGGCGGATAAGTGGCTGCATCTCTTTATGACATACGATCCAAATACTTTCACAACCTACAACCGCACACTCGTATACACTTCTCTCTACTGCCAGATAGTTCTTGCCAATAGGAATTAAACTGTCGTGCCATGGCAAGTTGAAGTCTAGCTCTTGGCCTGCGACTGGAACTATGCCAGCTAAATTAAAGTATGTTGTACTGCTAGTTTTCTTTTCCATCTAGATACTCGTTTTCTAGCTTAAAACCTTTGAGAAGTTGGTCCTCAGCATGCGGCTCAGCCACTGAGCGTTCCACTTCGCGAAGCTCTGTTTCCAGCCTAATAGCCAGTCGCTTGTGTTTGGTGGAATCTTTCTTATTGATACCGTTCTTCGGTCCTGTGATTCCCGCATCTTTCATCATGTGAAGAACCTTAAACCGGACATAAATATCGCAATATTCTGAATCTGCTATCTGCTCTTTGGTTAAATGCGATATCGCAAGAATATCTTTCTTGCCGCTCCAGTTCCCGTCAATTCTACTTGATGGATAAAAGTGTACTTCTTCAACGAATTGATCTTCGGTCTTCAATATGGTAATATCATGAGGAGAACTTCGCCTGTCACTAATCCAGTCTAAGACCCGATACTTCTTTGCGGATACCAACTCGCTGTCCCATCCCTCTAACTTGTCATCGTCAAACACAATCAACTCGCCATATGAGAATGTACAAAAGAACGGTTCATCAGTGAGCACTTTAAGTATGTTATCAGATTCGACGCGATAGCCGACTGCTTTGTCAGACACTGGCATTAGGCCGGCCAGTGACAGTTGAAACGCCAACTGGTGCCACAACTCTTGCTTACTTTTTCCGTCATGGTATGTCTCAAAAAAGAGAGGGATCTTTGGAGCAACATAAATTACAGGTATGTTATTTTTATACCCGTATAATAGTGCTGCCAAAGATCCTCCCACAATGATCTTATCATAGCGAAAAACAAAGCTAGCCATTAGTCCTCGTTAAAGGCTGCAGCTAGCGATTGCTTGCGACTAGTCTTTGTTTTTTCGGCCCGTAGGATAACAAGATTCTCTGGCAGAACATAATATTTCTTCTTGCCAGGGATATCAATTTCCCGCACCATACCCTCTTCAACAACAACCAATCCGCCACTGTTAAATCTCGTATTGCAATCTGGTGCGGATTCTACAACGCGATAGGTTCCAAACTTCTTCACAATTTTATATTCTTCTGGTACGAGAACTTTGGATTTTCCTTCCTCTTCAGGATCATCAACATCCTCCAAGAGTAGATGTCTATTCAGTGGAATATAATGCAGTGTCTCCATCCTAAACCACCTTTGTCCTTTCATAGAGATTGAAGAAGTCTCTCATTTGATCCAAATCAACGGAACCTTTCATTAGTCTAAACGCTTTTACGGCTGTACTGATCTCTTCTTTTGTCAGCCAGCCATTTTCCACATAGTTAGTCTTCAAATCTCTCTTCTGTTCTTTATATGGCTCCATTGCCTCTTCTAGTTCCTTGATAGACTTTATATAGTCTACGATCTTCTCTTCTTTTTTAGTATCCGCACTTGCTTCAACTGGCTCGGCCATCTTCAAATTAGTCGCCATTGCTTTCTCCTTTTTTATAAGCACCTTAATTATACCTCAACTATCACAGGATGTCAAGTAAAATGTTTCATTATATGTTTTATCTTATTTCACAGGAGCCTCCTGCACACGCTAGTTCTCCCTTGAGATCTGTATTATCTTCTGCCTCATTGATCGCAGTCAAGTCAACTAGTTGTAAAGAGTCCATCATTTTTTCGTAAGTCTCTTGATCGCAGTCCTCAAACGGTGCCTGAATATAAGAGCCCCCGTCATATGGGAGCACAGACAATCCATTGTAGCATGCTCTATTTTCCCACATCCAGTTTCCTACTTCTTCCCACTCTTCTTCTTTGAGCGAGATCGTCGCTGAAATGTTATGAGTGTTTTGTCCTCTTGCATGTCCGGGCTTAACCCATCTCTTGTAAAAGTCCTTCACTCTCTCTAGCAAAGAAAATGCTGATTCGTGCCGCAGAATTGATCCCGCTGGGGATTTCTGAGGTACCGAAATAACTGCTGTGTCATGCGGACGGAAGTATTCGTCTTCTATCAACTCAGGATGATGCTCTGCTAGGTGAGAATAGATAGGCTCGTTCTTGCCAACTCTTATCCGACGAATATAGTAATCGCTGTGCCATGCATGAATACCAGAACTACAGCCTAAAGCTAGAGATGTGGTTCCTGCTGGCTTAATAGTTGTAACTCTCGCCGCAGGATTAATGCCGATCTTCTCTGCTGTCTCTTTGTTAACCCTTTTGACTGCCTGTACGCCTTCCTTGAGGTCAATGTGATCCAATCTGCGAGAAGCGATGCCAGTAAGGCTAACCCCTATTAGAGCCTCCTTCTCAGTCACGCGTTGCCACACAGGTCGGAGATAATGAAAATTGGTATACCCCGCTTGTAAGGTACCAATAAAAGATGCCGCACTCACTCTACTATTAAAATCTTCTTGGTCTTCGATATCAGAAGCATTCACCTCACACAAATTACAAAATTGAAATGCGCGCAAGGCAATCTCACAACACGGGTTCGTCCCGTAGTCCTTGTCATTAGAAAAGTAGATACCTGGCTCTCCACTATTGCTTAATTTAATCTTCTCCCACAGCCCGTCGAAGAACTCTCGGTCTATCTTATGTCGCAAAAGTACAGCGCTGTTGTTCGATCTACCTCTCTGCGGGTTTCTCTCGAACCAGTTTCCATACTTGCAAGAGATCATCTCGTCATCATCCGCAGAAAAAAGAGAGATCAATGCTGCACGGCGGATGCCGCCGGCCAACACAGCATCAGCAATATGACATACAATGTCATGTACCTCTATTGGACGCAATTGTTCTCCGTCTTCTTTCTCGTTTAAAATACTCTTAATCTGTCGCAAACAGATCTTCAATGGCTCTGGCCCGGGCGCCTTGCCGCCGCTAGTTACCAGTTGTGAGCCTTTGGCGCGGATGTCACTAAAATCAAAATTAACATTTGATGTCCCAAAGAAGTAAGACTTCATCAGTATCTTAACCGCGTCTGCCCAGCCCTCGATACTATCCCCGATCAAATAACGACGGGTGCGAGTCATATTCGGCTTCCTAATTTCTGGCAGGGCTTCTACATGATGTCTCTGAACGCTATATCCTACGCCTGAGCCGCCCAGCAACAAAAAAAGAATTTCGCTAAAAGCACGATAGTCGTCTACTGGAAGGAAGGCGCAATTGTAAATACGATTCGGAGAAATTTCAATGGGTCTTCCACTGAACTGTAAAGAACGCATTGATGGAAGAATCTTCTTCTCATACACAAAGCGATACGCTTCGTCAATCTCCTCGTGTAAGTCAGGATAGTTGCTCATGTGCATTTCTTTATTCCTCGTCACTAACTCTTCCCACGTCTCTCGACGTTGACGATCTTCCCGAAACCTAGCGTACTTCATATGTACTGTCACATCACTCAAAATCCTGCTTGATAATTCCATAATTTATTCACTCCTCTCTTTTTTTTGTTTCTCTGCATCCCTAAACTTTTTATATTGATTCTGTATGCCACTCATTCTCTCATCATCCGGAGCGATGTGGATCGGAGGAAGAACCTTTATATCGACATTCGCAGCATCCATAAATATTGGATAAACTGCCCCATCGATACCATTCCGATTTTTGGCTATAAATATTCTTCCGGTATTGTTCATCTTGTCCGTGACCGTCCTCGAAACTGAAAAAATAAAATCAGCAACAAAGCATTTAGAATATGCTTCACTTATAGATTCCATGGTAATAACTTCTGCGTTAATTCCACTCCTATTTGTTTGCGATGCAGTCCAGACTGGGCATTCGTACTCTTGAGCAATCGCCCTCAACTCTTCATAAATAGTTTCCAGATCATTCCTTTTCTCTTTTGAGAATGAAATAGGTTTCAAAATATCTCCATAATCAACAATCACCATATCAATATCAATATCTCGTTGTCTCAGCTTGTCCAAATGATTGCGCAAAGTCTGTGTTGTGGCACTTTTTGTAGGATATTCTTTTATCAGCAGTTTTCCCGGGATCAACCGGATCTCCTCTAGCACTTCATCTTTTCTTTGATACAATTCATTGAGACGGATCCCTGTAATGCAGCTATCATAACGATTTCCAACACTAACGTCTTGTAGTTCTAAAGTATAATGTACAACATTTTTCCCTGCCAGAATTGCCTTGGCGCCTAGATGGGCTAGGACCATACTCTTACCAACTCCTGTGGGTGCGATCACAACACCTAACTCTGAGGTTCCCAGGCCACCACGTAATATCTTGTCTATTTCGTCCCAACCGGTACTAATGGGATTTCGCGAAGCTAATTGATATCGTTTCTCGAAGTCTTCGATAAAGTCATAACCAAAGTCTGCGCTGAGTCCTAATTTCAGTGCGTCATTGATAATTTTGCTTATCTCATCAAACGATGAATTCTGCATTAATCCAACACTCTGTAACATTGCTTCTTGGAGCTTCTGCTTCCTACAGAAATCTAAAGAGTTTAACTTAACATACTCTTCATCCACATCGCCGGCATTTCCAGAAACCATCCGAACGTAAAAGTCTCTTACCTGCTTTTTAACTGCCGGGTTGCTTGGACTAGATTCATTCTTTAGGATACTCTCGAAAGTATCGCGATTGGGATGAGTAGTATACTCTTTCCTATAAGAATAAATCTTTGTCACGAAATCCTGAAGATATCGCAACTCAAAGAAATTCATATCTAGAACTTCTCCGATTTGAGAAGCAAACCTGGAGTCTTCTAAGATTAATTTTGCTAGTGATTCTTGGAACGATTTCCCAAACGAACCAAATGTCTTTTTCTCTTCTTCGATCATATTTTTACCCGTCTCTTGTTTATGACCAGATTATATAATAATTTCCTGAGTTTGTCAAGATATTTCTTTATGTTCTCTGACGATTTTCTTAAATACACTGTAAACCTCGTCCAGATTCACTTGAGGAAATCCGTCCGCGAAAAGCATCTTGATCACCGCAGTCTCCCTGAATTGTGGTTCGTAGTCGTCGATTGTTGCCGCGATCACCTTACTCGTCTGTATTGATATAGATGGGCTGTATAACTGCATCACTTTATAGTTTAATTTAATCAGCTCCATGTTCTCGCAAATAAGATGATAAAATTTAATCTTACTCCCCTCTTCAATCTTCTGTGTACAGTGTTCCTCCAACTCATTCAATAAGAATGTTTCGCTTTCCTTCAAGAACGGCAATCGTTTTGCAATCGTGCCGAGTCCTACTCCTGGAACACCTGGTAGGTTATCTGATTTGTCTCCCGCTATAGCACGTGCTAACGCGAAGTTGGCCGGATGGACAAGATACTTCTCAGCTATCACCTTCTCATTCAAAATTTCATCCTGAATTGGGCGGTAAAGCACAGTATTTTCATCGCAGCATTGAATAAAATCTTTATCGCTTGATACAATCACTTTTTGCCAATCGGCGTGTGCCGGCAATCTACACATTTCAGCGATCACGTCATCCGCTTCGACTTCAGGAAACACAAATTGAATCACCGGAGTTTCATTCAAATACTCAACTACGCGAAGTTGTTGCCACATAGCATTTTCTGCCTCTTCGTTGCCATCTAGATTTCTAATATTCCTATTCAGTCTGACTGGTTTTCTTCCTTCCTTATATGTCTTCACCATAGACTTTCTTTTGCGACTTCCACCAGCTCCATCCCATACCACAACGATACGGCTTGGACGGATTGTCCTGCTAAGTTTCTGAAGGCCACGTAAAAACCCAATAAGGCCGCCTACAGGCTGGCCATTGGTAGAGATAGATGGATTAACAATATAATGTCTTATAAAGGCATTATTGCCGTCGATTATCATCAGTCTTCTCATTGTGTACGCTGACCTCCTTTTAACTCTTCAATCTCCTTCTTCAGGCTATCTCTCTCACCCTGAAGCCTCTTAACCTTCCGGTGTGCCTTGCTTAACTCTATCACCATTAGCTCATGAGCTTCGATAGATAAGGCTATTGTCTCTCTGAGAGAGTTGATTTTCCCTTCATCATTCATATTCATCTCTTTTCTTGTTGCCTAGGCGAAGCATGTGTCCGTCTAAGGCGAATTAATGCCTCTTGGCATGTGCTCTTGGCACGTATTAAAAATGCCCCTTAGAGGGGCACTGGTGTGGCTGTAGGAGTGTACGCCAATAGAAGATATTTCCGCCTATTCTTCCTCTTCTTCTTCCTCATAAAATCTGTCTGCTTCTACGAGTCTCTTGTCAAACTTTAAGACGACTTCTTCATCCAGCAGTTGCAACACTCGCGCTCGGAATTTCTCGCCTTGCATTAGTTCTTTCCACTTGGGCGTTTGGAACTTCTCTTTGCTGCCGTCCACATGAGTGAGGGTCCACCATGCACCTGCGCTATTGAGGTGTTCGGAACTCTTAATTGCTTCAAAAAGGCTTTCATCATCGCGGATACCGATATCTTCGCCCCAAAGAATCTTAAAATTACATATGCGACCAGTGGTGCCAAATCTAGATTTTTCTAGGCGCGCCTTGACTTCATTGCCAACCCGATATCCTTTACTATCCATGATGTAACTGCTAGCACCTTTTCTGCCTGTCAGCCAGATGCGTAAACTATAAGCATATGCCATAGACTTTCCGCCCGGGCAAACATACTTTTCACTGTCCGTGGCATACTTAGGGTTCTGCACCGCAATGTTGGTTTTTAACTGATTAAGTACCAATAGGGTTGACTGAGCATTTGCTAACGCAACTACCAATTTAGACATTCCCTTTGCTAGCACCCGCGCTTTAACTGCCACGGATTCATTAGGATTAAAAGTTCCCTCGACATCACTAATCGCTGGTGTTAGGGCGAGAGAATCCCAAATAAACAACATCTTATTGTCGTTTGTCTTTAAAAGTTCTTCAATGGTTTCTAGCACGAATTCAACAGACACAGCCTGTAGATACAGAATCTGCTGGAGATCAACTCCGCTGTGTTCTAGAAATCCAGGATCAATCGCTGACTCGGAATCAAAATAAATTACATCAATGCCCATCTTCTGAGCATTGGCAGCGACCTGTGCGGCCATATAACTTTTACCGCTAGCTTCCATGCCAGCGATCTCGCTTAACTTACCTACTGGAATTCCGGCCATTCGGCCGCGACAAACGATACCATTTAACCATGTAGATCCTGTGGGAATCCAATCCTTGACTTCCGTCGGATTCTCTGCTGTCAGATCATGTGCTACGGACATGCCGGCTTTCTTATTGATAAGATTGCGCATATCGCTAATGCTAAGCTTACCTACTTTAGATTTAATTTTTGACATCAATATCCCTTATAATATAAAAATGAGGCACCTGATAACCCTATGCCTCCCCGTGGGTTTTTGGCTTAAAGAAGATCGCTAAATGCTTGATCTACTTTATCCGCGTCCGAGGTATATTTCTGCGTTTCGTTAGAAAAGCCTTCGGGGCTATCACCTGCTAGATGTTCGTCTAGCATTTTCTGTACATCATCGGTAGTCCTGCGCTCAAACAAGGTGCTGAAATCGGGGATAGCATCCAGCAATTGTTTACAGGTTTCATCGCTCAAGTCTTTACACAAAGAGCTTGATTGACGGCGCGGGGTCAATTTAGTGACGGGATATTGACCTCCGGGCGGTTTACCGTATTGAAGATCCAGGTCTACACCTGTTTCCAGATCGGTGACATCCCCATATTCAGGATTAAGCACTAAACTAAGTAAGGTTTCATACACAGTTTTACTATATCCCCAAACACGGGTACCTTCGCCCTCTTCACCACGTACTAATACCGGTGAAAAGAAACGACTTTTGGCGTTCAACTGCCGTGCCATTCCTTTGGACTCTTCATCGCCTTCACGATAAAGACTCTTTACGAAATTACACACTGGGCAGTCATCGCCGAAATTATTGTTCGGACAAAGGAAACCATTTTCCTTGCCGATATTATAATGAAAGTGATAGCTCTTAAATGGATCTCCGTCCTCTGTTGGAAGGATACGAATGGTTTGCATACCATCACTAGGCTTCCACCATGAACCACCGCCACTACGCGATTTAAGATTGTTAAATTTACTTTGCATTTTCTTCATATCAATTGACATATTTTCTCTCCTTCTTTCTTGTCTTAGCGACATCCCTATTATAGCACGATCAGATCATCCTGTCAAGCTTTTATTCAAAAAAGTTTATTTTTTCTTTTTCCAAAATGATCCCTCATTATTATAACACAGGAAGATCACTCTGTCAAGCCTTTATTCAAAAATTATTTAAATTTGGGGCGTGGCGTCGAGATTCGCACGAACTAGCTGCTAACTAAACAACCTTTCTCTCTCTTCGTCTGACATATCGATTTCACGCAATAATCCCACCTGTGAGGTATAATTAAACACCCGGAAATCGGATGCGTCTAAATCCCACACCAACTCCATTCCTTTTGGCATAGTTTTCTCTTTCTTACCATCCTTGATCTTTGTGGACAAGAACGTTTCTGGTACATCGCTTAACTTGACGAACGTCATGTGGCGAAAGTCATCATTCTTCTTCTTAAACATTCCTGTGTATATTTTACTCATCATAATCTACTCCTTGTATGATTTTTGTGTTTGCTAATATATAAATATAATTCTGATCGTAGGGCGTAGGATACACCCCAAATCCTGTTCTAATGGTTGGATCGTTTTGTTTCACCCTTCTCTTGATATTAGACAGCAGATCAGGATCCTCATCTAACTGCTTTTGGCTTATAGCAAAATAATAGTTCTTTTCACTGGTATACTTAAGTGGAAAGAAAAGTTGATCTGTCATCTTCTCAATCGTCCCTACACCAATTGTTGATATGCGCGAGATATCATCAGACTCTAAAAAATTGGAAAAATTGGCCGGTAAATTTTTGTAGACATTCAACATATGGAAAGTGGATGATATTACAGAGTTTATCTTCTGGTAATACTGTGAGAGGGGTATGGCCCCCACCGCTCTTTCTATGTCGCTGTTGCATACGACATACATCCTCTCAAACACTCCGGATCTCGCATATTGCTGAAGTATTCCGAAGACTATCTTATCTCGTGTAATTTCCATTGGTCCACTGGTTGATACATCTGGTCTGATATATAAAATTTCAATAGGGTTATCTGAGACACATTCTAGGGCTCGTAATCCTGCATGCGAGATCTTTCCGCCTCCCGCTACCACAAGAACCACTGGAGTTTTAATCTTCTTCAGCGAAGTGGCGACCTTGGACGGAAACTGCTCTTCATAATCTTGTGCTGCCTTTCTCTCTGGAATCGAAAAGCAATTGCTCTTCTTCTCAAGGGCTGTATCAATCTTATATATCTCGTATTGTTCATGTTCACTCAGAAGATCTGCTATTTTACAGCCGGCATTTCCAAGACCAATTACACTAATCATTTTCAACCTCTAACAGAATCCATCGTTCATTGAAAGACCCCTTTTCTTGTGTCTTTTGAATACGCGCTGATACTAAGTCTGGTGTTGTGTATTTCATCGCAGTCATGAGAGCACTCATTACATCAGCAATATCTGCTAACTCTTCAATGGAAGGAGATTCACTAAACTCAGTAGCCTCTTCCAGTAATTTCTTCTTCAAATAAGATAGGTATTCTTCGTCACTCTTTGCCCTGAAGAACACATGCTCTTTTCCCTTCTCTTTCAGAATTTCAGGAATCTTGTCCCGAACCAACTTGTCATAAAATGTCATAACTCAATCTCCTTCATGTTTCCAAAATCTTTTCCGGCACTTACGCCCACACCAAATTTTCCAAACCGAGTGGAGGCAAACATATTTCTGATCCCTGCCATATTATACCTCTCTTCTGCGGGAATGTCAAGCACAAAACTATCGTGGATCAAAAAAACTATTTTTGACGACGATGACTCTAAGAATTTCTGTATGCCCAAGACCTTTTCTAGAACCAAATCACTTGTTGTACTCTGAATAATGTAGTTCAAAGCATAGTGCCGGCTAGCCTCGATTTCTCTTCCAAAGGGTGTCTTTACTGTCGTGCCATCCCAATATTTAGATAGTACCAATTGCCGATCATATGTCTTGTTCAGTATCTCATCTTTTGATTCGGGATTGTACAGCCAAGCAAACACTCTCTTCTTTGCTTCCTCTCTCGTTACACTATCATTAAATATGTTCTTCACGTTCCACTCATGTATATCGCCGTTTGGCTGTGGCATTTCCATAAGCGCCAAAAGGGTTCTGAGTTCTGCTGCATTGTAATCGAACTCTACAAAGAGATCGTTGTTTGGCTTAACTACTTTACGAAAGTTTTTGGGCAGATTTAAAATTGGAAAACTATTTTTCTCTACTGTCAGCCTACCTGTCACAGAGCCGAATTGATTATAAGATATCGTGTTGTTCACGCCGCTTAGTCTCTTAAGCTGTCGCCTAACCGCCAAAGAAGATGCGTCGTTTTTCATAGCTGTCAGATCTATCTTTAGATTGTTCTTTTTGATATCGTAAAACAGTCTCTCTAGGCCAGACATCTTACTGTAGTTATGCGGCCTATCTAGATTAGAGAAGGCCCACTCTATAATTTCACATTTAACTTGGGAGTATTCTTTTAAGAACCATTGCGGAATAATATCATAGGCGCAGGCGGTGCTGGCTTCCATCTTTGAGACCAGCACTGCACTCTGAAATGCTAATCTCTTTTCTTGTAACCTTTCCCACTCGTCTTTTAGATGATCGGGGCACACCTCTGTTAGGGATTTTCCATTCGCATACAATTTTGTATACTCAATCATCTCGTCGTGGCTAGTACCTTTGTAGTCCCATGTTACGACTTGCTTGCTTGTCTTGCTTTCCTTGATATCCCCATTATAATAATAACCTAAACATTCTCTCTTCGAATCTAAAACAGTAAAAATATTATCCAACTCAATCTCTCTTTCTGTTAAAATTGAAACTCCCTTTGCGATAGTCCTCTATTTGAAGGTGTTCTCCAGGCGCGCGTTTCACTTCCTTATCTATAAACTTTAACGCGGTCCTGGAACCTGAATGGACAAGGAAATCACGTGCCCTTTCGACTACGTGATCAAACTTATACTGATCCCAATCGCGATTGGTCTCCTTGGCCCTTACATATGTGTAAAGGCGAATCCAAAATAAATTATTATACCTCGAATTATATATGCCGCGATCCATTATAACACGATCCTTTACACTTGTCAAGCTAATTGTTCTGCCATTTTTATTAACAACTTCGTGCGTACGGATCTTGGGAAATTGGCGTACAAAAGAATTGTAGAAATCCATCAAGTGTACCTTTAAAGTCGGGATATCAAACAAAGAAGACTTATAATAATACTTGTCAAACACCGTATCTAAGTTAGCATCATATTTTTTTAAAACTTGTGCCATCACATCCGATCCGACATCTGCTATCAGGCGCCATGGTGCATTCACGTCTACGACGAACCCGTTTCTACTAGCAATTTCACGATATAATTCAAAATTAATGTTATTAACAAATTCAGTTATCTTTCCGATATCGTCTCCATGGTCTTTCTCAGAGAACTCAACTGCTAGGCCACTCACCAGTGGAGAGGAGTATTTACTTGTAATATATTCCGTCTTAGTGAGTGGTATAGCCATAGAAATCCTATCGACTAGTCGCGTAAAGGCAGTGATAAAGTCATCGAAGTTTTCAATGTCTACTATTCTATCCGGATCTGACATAAACGGCATCAGAAAGCTATCATAATAATCTCTCACGTAATTATCATAGTTAGAATTGATACTAATCCAGGATTTTGTAGGCTCAAAGCGATCCATAAAAGGAGTGCCGTCAATATTGATGAAATGATTCTGTGTCTCTTGGAAAAGCATGTCCCTTCGAAAGGATTCATATGCATCTGCAACAAAGTCAAGTACAAAATAAGTACCACTCTCAGAATCCAACTGTTTCATGAACGCTTCTGAGGGATACACCACATCGCCTTGCCTGTCTACTCTTCCGAACAACATCTCGGCGCGCCATAAGTCGATCTTTCTATAGTCTCTTATGCCGGCTGGGTATTGGCTAACATATTCTTGGCGCTGAAAGAACAACTCTCTAGCCTGAGATTCATTAGTAGCGTAAGTAATTTTCAATTAAGTGTTCCTCCTAGGAGGTGGTGTCCAAACATCTGTTGGGTCGCCAATCTTATCCTCGGGCTTTGATTTAACTTCTTCTGTGTTGATGTTGCCAGCGTTTTTTGCGGCCGGACTATCCGGAAGGTATCCGTAGTTCTGAAAGATACATTTCAGATTAGTCTCAAGATCCCCATCTTTAATTGTTGTAGACACCTTTGTTATCAAATAGAATCCTCCAATACCTAACATGTTTGCGATGGAAAACCTTTCATGGCTCGTGCCCAACCCCATATTAGTGGGATTAATATATACGTACTGTCCTGGTTGAAAAAAGCCGCTTCCAAACAGTTTCACGTTGGCGTTGTATGGCTCTTGGACAACTCCCAGTCCGTTACCTCCCACATTATAGGCCCTCATGATGTTAACATCCCGGATCCTATTGTTCGCTTCTTTCTCTAAATCAATTGATTTTACAATGCCCTTATCCCCGCCTAAGTATAGGTGATAAATCCCCTCTTCGGCGTTCCTTTCTTCATTAACTTCTTGCGAGGCGAAGGGAAGCCGTGAAACATATATAACAAAATACTGTTTGTTAACATCTCCCGAATCGGTGGTTATTGCTCGCGGTGATACTAAGAGTGAGCTCTCACCGTTTACTTGTCTTTCCGTATTTAATTGGTATTTCTTTAGATGCGCATTGAATCCTCCAACCACGCCTGCTTTTACCTTAGTGCTCTCCTTGAGAACGCGAATGATGTCGGCATTAGCATATTTGTTGCTCGCGGACTGAAGGGCAGACACCAGTAGCTTAGTTGTAAGTGACCTTATAAAATTCTTAAAGGTAAACACACTAGCATCTTTGTTAATAACTTCGTCAGTAAACCACTCAGTAAACGAATCAAAAGATATAGGAATATTAGCCATATTTAATTTAACTCTGTAATTTGAATTGGAAACAATAGCCTTTCGGTGATCGTCCAAAACTTTGCTCTTGGCTATAGCTTGCTCTGTCTCTGGGCTGGTGGATGAAGCATCGATGGCTGTAAACTCATCAGCGGGATCATGATCCTTGCCGATTGTCTTATAGTCCAGGAACTCTACATCTCCTAGGACCACCTCGAACCTATCAACTTCTTTCTCGGAGCTATCCTTAAGTGGTAATACACCGGAAAAGAAATCTATTAGAGTTCCCAAATAGAAATATGTCACGCGCTTATCTAACTCGTGCTTGGGCTCTGTTGCCGCTGTGGCAGATTGGATTTTATTCAAGATCTTTTTAGAATCTACTGCTGCCTCTTTCGCGTCTTTCTCTTTCGTAGATATACTTGCGACGGTATCTTTATTGGGACTAGATAGCGATAGGCCCTCCTTTTGAGTGCTAGCTGCTGCTGCTGCATCTACTCCTTTGGGATTGCTCAGCCGGCCCTCTGGCAGCTCGCCTCTTGCGTATGAATCTCTTGGCACATCAATGTGTAGCAGCTTTTGATTCTTAATCATATGTTCTGTAAATTTTCCGTACATCGATACTTTAAGTCTCTTGACGATACCTTCAGCATCTTCCGTGAGCCTATCGATATCTTCGCGGAGCTTTTTCGACTTCTTATCTAGTTTGTCCTCTTGGCTTTTACTGTTTGAGGGCGATTCAGCACAATTAAACACACCATATGGACTTGATATAGCCTGTTCCAAGGTTTTAATCTCTTTTTTCTTTTCTTGTAACTCGTTTTGGATGTCATTGTTTAGGCCATCTGCTGTCAGATTAAGAAGGTTTGCACTATAATCATCCATAATGTTGTCAAGGCGCGCCACATAGCTGATCTCTAAATCAATTTGGCCTTCTGCTCCAAACTTAAACCTATGATTAACGAGAGTCAAGTCCAGAGTTACACGGCTATTATCGACCGCAGCTTTCATTGTATCGTCCAAGTCACTATTGACCCCATATTTCCACCCCACATCTACCAGCAACGCAAAGTCCCTGTCTGTGCTAGCGCGTGATTTCGGATCACTTTCCCATTTTTTGATGGTGGCTTCGTCGAGGGTGGTGTTGAGTAGGGTGTCCGCTGAAGGATATCCAGTGGGACATCCGCGCGGAATAGAATTGCTTTCTACGTTAGGAATAATCAAGTCGCTCCACCTTACTTTTCCTTCTTCGTCAATGCGCGCACTACGCGCTAGCTCACTTATAGATTGAAAGTGTAAACTTAGAGTGGCCATGAGAGTCCTAGGCGCACTGAACAAATTGGTTCCCGTGGTTTCCCAATTAAAAGATTTCAGTCCTACTCCTTGGCCTAATAGGCTATTCAACATCCTTTCTACACCATCTGGTCCATTGTAGGTCCACTTAAGGTGATCCATAAATTCAAATTCTTCCACGGAGCCGCCGGCGCTTTTCTTAAAGATCCGAAAATAAGGGGTTAATTGACTCAATTGATGCGGTGTTGCACTCATTAGCGGCTTTAACTTGGAGCTGCTAGTAAGCTTATTGATCAGGTTTCCTTTGTATTCGGAAACCAACATAATATTTTTAAGATCTTTGGGTGCTGGGGTTTCGGGGGAATTGGCAAAAGCTAGCATGTGTAACGCTATAAAATTCTGATCTGTTTGTTTAAGAAAGAGCCTTATATCGGCTGCGGCAGAGGCAAGCCGGCGTCGCTCTTCGGCTGTCTTGGGTTTTCTAGACGGCCAGCTGCGACGCGCTTTGGCACCGGCTATTCTTTTGTTTTGTGTTTCCGCTGCTTCGGTCAGTTCGGCTTGGCCTTGGGCAGTGGTGAGGTCGCCGGCTTCGATGCTATGTTCGATAGCACCGCGTTTCAACTGGTAATCCGCTTCAAACTTTTTCAGCTCGGCTTGATAATACTGTTCTTTCGTTAGGCCGCGGCGGTTCAGGAAACGCTTCTTTTTCTTCTTCGCAGTAGAAGGATTAGGATTTCCAACTGCGCTTTTAGATGCACTTTTCGATTTGTTCTTATCCTGTATCTCTGTATGTTTGGTCATGTTGCCCTACCTCTTTCTCATGCCCCTCTCATGAACAGCGGCAGTACAGCGTCCAGAGGGAGAGGCACTTGAATGACTTGGCCGGTGGAAACGTGAGACTCTGTTGGAGCTTGATTATACCAAGCAACGATCCACCATAACGTGGAGTCTCCGTAATATTCATTTGCCAATTTAAAAAAACGGTCGCCTGTTTTCCACGTGTAATCTATCTCTTTGAGACTGCCCATCTCTGTATCAGTAGGGAAAGATAAGGATGGCGTCTTAAACTGTCGTATGAAGTTTACCCCACGCTTCTTTAACATTGCTCTGTAGAGAGGGGCAGCGTTGATTGCAGCTGCCCTATTGTCATATCTAGAAGTCATTTCTTACCCTCCAATAAACTGTTTTACATCTTTAAATGGCTGAAGGATCTTTCCTGCCCTTACATGTATTCTTCTCACGGCAAGATCTTTTTGCAAATCCAAAAAAGATTTCCAATCTGCTTCTTCCACATAAGGCTGAACCCTCTTTCCTGTCGAAGGATCAACTGGTGCGTTGTCTCCGCCGTATGGGAATCGCGATGCCTTAGTTCCGGCGCCTCTGTTGTTCCGAAGAACGGCGCCATTAGCTCCTTCCATTTCCCAGCCCAATGGAGTATCATGTAAGACTGTAAATCTAATTTGTGCAGAAACTACTTTCGGATACAAGGTGCCATCATACGAAGCCACACCTTTTCTAGTTTTTTCTGTGCTACTCCATGTTTTAAATTCGCCGAAGTCCTCAAACACTGGTGCGTTACCTTCAAGCTTGCCCGGATCAAAAACTCCATACTCTAGTTTGGGCGTATAACTAAATCCTTCTATGATACCTGGAAGTCCTGCGTCTTTTGCTGGACCATCCGTTGTGTCGTGGCCCGGCTTCATGATCAGGTTTCCCATCTTAATTTTAAATATAGGTCCGGAGCGCATGGTGGTAGCACCGCCGGCACCGTTAGTTGGAGTATCATAAACCGGATAAAGAAATTGAATTAAGCGGTTCATTTTTGCCAAGTTTTCCTTTGCTTCTTCTAGTCCTGATGATGGTACATCCCAGCCCAGCGTTATCACTCGGCCAGTTCTCTTGAAGGTAGCTACAGGATCCATCCTTCCAAAGACAGATTCTTTATTATATTCTGTAGTGTATGTATCTTGAAACGTGGTAATAAAAGATTTGAAAAAGACATTCAATTGTGTGGGGACATGCCAAATCTCGATAAACTGTTTCTTTTTATTTGCTATATTATCCGTTGGACTATTATAAGCGCCATAGGCGCCTGCCGCGTCGGTGCTAGCAACGAAGAACGGTTCGGTGGCGTCAGAAGTTTCGCGAGTCTCATATTGTGCCGTATCAGATTCGCCTAATGCGGTTTCTGTGCCGATATCGCTAGAGTCGAGGCTAATGCTGCCTTTTGGTTGATTGTACTCCACTATCTGTTTACTCCTAAGACTTTAGCCTTTCTTTCCACTGTATCTATTATATATTCTGCCATGATTTTTCCATCCAATTCCAAAGTAATTCTTGAATTGCCGGCTGCACCTGCGGCGCTTCCTCCGCCGCCTGTCGTAGCCACAGCTATATCTCTTACTTGATCTGCTACATCCTTAAGCGATTCTGCCCACTCTTCAGTAGACTCTATCAATCCATCAAACATCTTTTTCATACCATCCGGAGAAAGACCTATTTTGAATCCATCATTAATTGCTTTTCCTATTCTCTCGAATACTTTTGAAG